>Ga0209292_1002743_pt1 | contig 19941 bp, 19 predicted proteins | sample GOMGulsemesocosm_2_FD_184634 | JGI IMG/M metagenome (GOLD analysis project Ga0209292, IMG submission 184634) | Methane-oxidizing microbial communities from mesocosms in the Gulf of Mexico - GOM9C Gulf of Mexico (SPAdes) (version 2) | ecosystem: Environmental > Aquatic > Marine > Cold seeps... | reverse complement strand
GGGAATCTCTGGTGCGGTTTCAAAAGCAACTGCGGCGCGCAGCCTATCTTGACCGAGTTGCAAGATCAGCAAAACGGAATGCGGGGGCAGGGGGTTTTGCAGGGCATTGCTGTGTGTCATCGCATAAGGGCCGGAAAAAATTTCGGTATCATTCAGCGTTGCAAGACGTGACCCGTGCCGGATTAGGCCCAATAGTTTATCGCCCGAAATTTCTGCGGTAGACAGCGCATTGCTGCGTTGTTGAAAGTTGTAAACAACCCAGCCCGACAGACCGGCACCCGATAGGCAAGCCACAAGCACAAGTAGGGGAATACGTTGCGCCAAGGCGCCAGGTAAGGTTGCGATCAGGCGTCGGAATAGGTGACCCAGCATGTCAATCACGGCCCTGCATGTCGGCGCAGAATTGATACCCGCGGTTGCGCATGGTGCGGATGAAATCCGCTTTTGGGTCAACCATGCTCATCTTTTTGCGCAGGCGACTGACCAAGATATCAACGCGGCGATCTTCCGGATCAAGATCAATGCTGAACACAAGCTTACCGATCTCTTCGCGCGACACGGGATCGGGCATTGCATCGACCAGCTGCAATAACAACGCATATTCGGTTGAGCTGAGCGGCACGTGTATTGCGCCGGGGCCATGCAGTTTTTGATTGGGGCGATCAAGCATCCATCCCGCAAATTCCACCTTCCCGGAAACACGCTTTTGCGGGCCGCCACTACGACGCAGAAGGCTGCTCATCCGGGCGAGAAGTTCACGGGGGTTGAAAGGTTTCTCCAGATAGTCATCGGCACCCAGCTCAATCCCATGAATGCGTTTTGTATCGCCCTTTTCCGCAGACAGGATGATCAGTGGTACATCAGATGTTTCACGCACCCATTTGCAAAATTCAAAGCCACTTTTACCAGGCAGCATGATATCAACGATGAAAATATCGAAGCTTTCTGGCGTGTGATTTTGAGCGTCTTCCGTTGAATTGGAGACCAAACAAGTAAAGCCACGCCGCTCCAAATAGGTCGACAATAGTGCTGAAATTTCGGCGTCATCTTCGATGATATGGACTTTGTGCACGGGGTGTAACCTTGTGATTTCACGGGTTTGCAGGCCCAATAAGTCATGGCAGCAGACCGAATATTTCGCAAGGCTGTTACAAAACGCAACAAAACGCAGGATTGGCGGGGCGCAATTCAAGCGTAGGGTTTAGCAGGATTTAAAAATGCCTAAATGATTCTGGGAGGAACTCATGACACTTATTTCGAAAACGCTGATTGGCGCGCTTACGCTAACCACGGCCCTTGCCGCACCCCTGAAAGCTGACCCGACTGCAGAGGTTCTGCATTACTGGACATCTGGCGGCGAAGCGCAGGCTGTGAAAGCCCTGCAAGAAGCTTTTGCAGCTCGTGGTGGTAATTGGGTTGATGCACCTGTCGCTGGTGGTGGCGGTGATGCACAGGCGGCTGTTTTACGTGCCCGCGTTCTGGCTGGTGACCCGCCTGCTGCGGTTCAGATCAAAGGCCCGAACATTCAGGAATGGGCTGAAGCTGGCGCACTTGGCGATTTGTCAGCGGTTGCCGACGCACAGAATTGGGATGCGGTTCTTCCGGCTGCGATCCAAGACATCGTGAAATACGAAGGCAACTATGTTGCTGTGCCTGTGAACGTACACCGCGTTGACTGGATCTGGGCCAACCCAGAGGTTCTCGCCAAAGTCGGCGCAACCGTGCCAACCACTTGGGACGAATTCAACGAAACTGCCGACAAACTGCTTGCTGCTGGGATCATCCCACTGGCGCATGGTGGTCAACCTTGGCAAGACGCAACCGTGTTTGAAACCGTTGTTCTGGGCATTGGTGGCGTAGAATTCTATCGCAAGGCTTTGGTTGAACTCGACATGGATGCGCTTGGTTCTGACACCATGGTCGCGGTCTTTGACCAGATGCGCAAAATGCGTGGTTATGTTGACCCTGACTTCCCAGGTCGTGACTGGAACCTCGCAACTGCGATGGTGATGCGTGGCGAAGCTGCGATGCAGATTATGGGTGACTGGGCGAAGGGTGAATTTGCTGCTGCTGGTAAAGTGCCGGGCGTCGATTACATCTGTGCGTCTACCCCTTCCGAGAACGGTTATCTGCTGAACTCTGACAGCTTTGCGATGTTCAACGTCTCTGGCGAGGACAACCAATCGGGTCAAGCTTTGTTGGCTGAATTGATCTTGGGCACTGACTTCCAAGAAACATTCAATCTGCTGAAAGGTTCTATCCCGGCGCGTACAGACGTTCCACGTGCGGAATTTGATGACTGCGCGATCAAATCTATGGACGACATGGTTTCAGCTGCCGAAGGCAATACTTTGCTGGGTTCAATGGCGCATGAAATCGCCCAATCCGGTGCTGTCCGCGGTGCCTTCATCGACGTAGCTACAGCGCATTTCAACTCCGATATGTCCTCACAGGATGCTGTTGCTCAACTGGTAGACGCGATTAAACTCGCTCAATAAATCTACCAAATACATGGCCTGCTATATTGGCGGGCCATGTATCCACCGCTTGCCCGGAGGAGGTCTGCCTTGACCCGCCCCCCCTTAAAAATCGCAGACAGAATTGCGCGCCTATTGCCACAGATCGTTGTGGCACCTGGCTTTGCAGCGATCCTGTTCTTTGTGTACGGATTTATCGCTTGGACGGCGTATATTTCCTTCACAAAATCAAAGATGTTGCCGAATTATACCCTGATCGGCACCCGCCCTTATGAACGTCTGTTTCAGATGGATCGTTGGGGTGTTGCCTTAGAAAACTTATTTGTTTTCGGGTTCTTATTCATAGCCTTTGCAATTGTTATCGGCTGCCTTTTGGCGGTGCTTTTGGATCAAAAGATCCGCGCGGAAGGGTTTATTCGTACAATATACCTATACCCGATGGCGATCTCTTTCATCATCACAGGTACGGCTTGGAAATGGATCATGAATCCATCCCTTGGCCTTGAAACCGTGGTGCGTGGCTGGGGCTGGGAGAGCTTTTCTTTCGGCTGGACCAATGACGCGGACCTTGCGGTTTATGCGCTGGTGATGGCGGCTGTTTGGCAAAGTGCGGGGTTTGTTATGGCCCTGTTCTTGTCAGCGCTGCGCAGCGTCGATCAAGACATTATCAAAGCCGCCAGCCTTGATGGGGCCTCGCCCTGGAAAATCTATATGCGGATCATTCTGCCATCCATGCGGCCCGTCTTCATGAGTGCGGTGGTGATCTTGTCCCACCTTGCGATCAAAAGCTTTGATCTTGTGGTCGCACTGACCGGCGGTGGGCCGGGGTATTCATCCACGCTGCCTGCGAATTTCATGTATGAGATGACCTTCCGGCGCAATGAAATTGGGGTAGGTGCGGCCTCTGCGATGATCATGTTGGCGACGGTTGCCGCGATCATGGTGCCTTATTTGTATTCTGAACTGCGGGGGAAGAAACATGTCTGATCAAGCGACGTTTAACCAACCACGCACCGGATCGGCAATTTTGATGCGCGTCCTGCTTTGGACTGTTCTGATTGTCTTTGCGATTTGGTTTTTGCTGCCAGCTTACGTGGTTGTCGGCACATCTCTGAAAGGCCTTGAAGAAATTCGCGGCGGATCGCTTTTGGCTTTGCCGCACGAGCTGAACTTTTCGGCCTGGCGCCACGCCTGGTCTGAGGCCTGCATTGGCGTGAATTGCGAAGGGTTAGAGCCCTATTTCTGGAATTCTGTCGGCATGGCGATTCCATCTGTGATCATCTCGACCCTGCTGGGTGCGCTGACCGGGTATTCCTTGACCAAGTGGAAATTCAAAGGCGCAAATCTGGTCTTTGCGCTGATCCTGTTTGGCTGTTTTGTGCCCTTTCAGGTGGTCATTTTGCCTATGGCGGTGACCCTTGGGAAAATCGGAATTACCAATACGGTTTATGGGTTGATCCTTGTGCACTCAGTCTATGGGATGGCCTTTACCACACTGTTTTTCCGTAACTATTACGTTTCGATACCGGATGAATTGGTGCGTGCAGCAACGATTGATGGGGCGGGGTTCTTCACGATTTTTCGCCGGATCATTTTGCCGCTCTCACCCCCGATCATTGTGGTTTCTGTCATCTGGCAGTTCACGCAGATCTGGAATGACTTCCTGTTTGGGGCAAGTTTCACGACGGGAGGGGCGCAGCCGATCATGGTGGCTATGAACAATCTTGTGAATACCACCACCGGGGTCAAACAATATAACGTGGATATGGCCGCGGCATTGATCACGGCTGCCCCCACACTTTTCGTCTATATCGTCGCGGGCCGCTACTTTGTGCGCGGACTGACCGCTGGCTCGGTTAAAGGATAAGAACATGGCTTCTCTGACAATTAAAAACGCGGTTAAGCGCTATGGCAATGTTGAAGTCCTTAAGGGCGTTGATATTGACCTGCAGGACGGTGAATTTCTGGTGCTTCTGGGCGCATCCGGCTGCGGGAAATCAACGCTGTTGAACATGATTGCCGGGCTTGAAAGCGTGACTGAGGGCGAGATTTCCATCGGGGATCGCATCATCAATGATGTCCACCCCAAGGACCGCGATATCGCGATGGTGTTCCAATCCTATGCGCTGTACCCGAACATGACCGTGGCAAAGAACATCGCTTTTGGCCTTGAAATGCGCGGCGTGCCGAAGGTGGAACGCGACGCGGCGGTTCTGGAAGTTGCAAAGATGTTGCAGATGGATCACCTGTTGGATCGCAAACCCGGCCAGCTTTCCGGTGGTCAACGACAACGGGTTGCGATGGGGCGCGCGCTGGTGCGTCGCCCGGAAGTTTTCCTCTTTGATGAACCTCTGTCAAACCTTGATGCAAAGTTGCGCCTTGAAATGCGTACTGAAATCAAACGGTTGCACAAACGTCTTAACGCCACGATGGTTTACGTGACCCATGACCAAATCGAAGCGCTGACCTTGGCGGATCGCATCGCCATTCTGAAAGATGGTGAAGTGCAACAGCTTGCCAGCCCGGCAGAAATCTATGACCAGCCGGTGAATATGTTTGTCGCGGGTCTGGTTGGATCGCCTCCCATGAACTTTATTCGCTCTAGGGTCACACAATCGGATACTGGCCTCGTGGCGGAGGTTTCTGTGCTTGCGAATGGGAAACAACAACCCGTGTTGCTGGATCTTTCGGCACAAAATGCGGATCTTTCTGATTGGGTCGGGCGTGAGATCATTGTTGGCCTACGCCCAGAGGCGATCACCCAAGACGGGCAGGGCGTCAGTTTTGACAGTGACATTGATGTGACGGAGGCCACCGGTGCAGATACTCTCTGTGTACTGACGTGGAATGACCGTGAAGTCATGGCGCGTGTAAGTTCTGGTTATGCGCAGATCATTGAAGGGACGATGGCGTTTTCTGTCGACATGTCTCGTGCCAGCCTGTTTGATCCGGAAACGGAAATGCGCTTAACGTAAGGGGCGATTAAACGGAGAATTCGGCATGTGGAACCTTGTGGCTGATGTTGGCGGAACAAACATGCGGTTGGCGGCTGTTTCGGCTGAAGGCCAGATCCTCGCACAACGCAGATTTACCTCTGACGGGCATCTCGGGTTGGCCGCGGCCTGTGCCGAATTCATTACCGAACAACCCAGCAGCCCCACCAGCGTCGCCGTGGCAGCGGCGGGCGTTGTAAAGGGTGGTGCTGTCCAGTTAACCAATGCGGGGCAAGGGTTTTCTGTATGGGATTTAGCACAGGCGTGTGGGACCGAAGATGTGCATATTCTCAATGATTTTGAGGGTGCGGCGTGGTCTTTGGCAACAGTTGATGCTGGCGATGTGGAAATCTTACAGGGTGAATTCAAGTCCTCAGATAAACCCATGCTGATCATTGGACCGGGCACGGGCCTTGGGGTCGGCGCGATGATTTTCTCTGACGGAAAACCCAATGTTGTCTCGGGTGAGGGCGGGCATGTGCGGCTTGCCCCGGAAAGCGCCGATGAGGTCGCCTATTTTGAACGCCTGATCACGCTTTGGCCAGAAGTACAGATGGGGCGCGGGTTTGCGATTGAAGCCGAAGCGATCCTGTCGGGCACTGGTCTGCCGGTGCTGTACAAAGCCATTGCCTTAACCCGGGATCTGCCGGTCCTGTGCGAAAATGCAGAAGATGTGCTGTCGAATGCGCAGCAGGGTTCCGACGCTGCTGCCGTCATTACCGCTGATCTGTTTCGCCGTTTCCTGGGCGCATTGGCTGGGGATCTGGCGTTGACAGTGGATGCACGCGGCGGTGTTTTTATCACGGGCGGCGTGGTGCAAGCCAACCCTTGGTTGTTTGACGCGCGATTTAATGAGGCGTTCAATGCTGGGGGGCGGCATAGTAATTGGCGCGCAACTATGCCGGTTTTTCTGTATAAAAACAAAGATTTTGGTTTGATCGGCGCGCGCAATTACCTCTTTGCAAAGTCAAAGGAAACCCGGTGATCTCGTTGAAGGTTGGCCTGCTTGGCTATGGAAATGCAGGGCGGATCTTTCACGCCCCTTTGATCCAATCGGAACCTGCTCTAAAGCTGCATAAAATCGGCAGTCGAAGTTTCGCTGACAAAACCCTGCCTACAGATGTGACAGGTGCCCCGATTGCTGAGGTGATTGCGGATCCCGAAATCGACTTGATTGTTGTTGCGACCCCGAACGATAGCCATGCTCCGCTTGCGATGGCGGCGCTTGAGGCGGGCAAGCATGTTGTGATTGATAAGCCTTTTGCCGTGACCCTTTCGGGAGCGGAAGAACTGGTTTTCTTTGCGGCACAGCAAGGCAAAATTCTAAGTGTTTTCCATAACCGCCGTTGGGACGGTGGCTTTCTGAGGGCCCGACAGGCGATGGACAATCGTGAACTGGGTGAGGTCAGCTATGGCGCGTTTCACTTCGACCGTTTCAGTCCCGAAATCAAAACCCGCTGGCGCGAAGAAAATGTGCCCGGCGCAGGTATTCTCTATGATCTTGGCCCACACCTACTGGATCAGATCCTCGTATTATTTGGCATACCTGATGCGGTCACGGCCTCTGTAGCCTGTCAAAGGCCCGGTGCCGTGGTTGATGATTTCTTCCATCTGATACTGGAATTCGGCACAACCCGGATTGTTGCGCATGCCAGTTCCCTGATGCCCGATCATACGCCCCGAGTTTCGCTGTTTGGTTCTGAGGGTAGTCTGTTTCAATATGGGTTTGATGGTCAGGAAGCAGCGCTGAAAGATGGGCAACGCCCCGGAGACCCCGGTTGGGGAAAGACCGAAAACGGATGGGTTGAATTGCGGGACAACGATGGTGCAGCCGCCCGAGAGGGATTACCTGATGGCTGTTATGAAGCATTTTACGCCAATATCGCATCCGCAATCGCAGGAAAGGCCTCTCTAGAGGTCGCCCCAAGTGAGGCCCTAAATGTAATGCGCGTCCTGTCGGCGGCGATAGAAAGCGCCAAAATCGGTCGCCGCGTTCTGCTGGATTACGGCCAAATTTGAAACGCAGACCTGCCCCGTACTTTATATCCCCTAAGGAAAACCGATTTCCGCCCATGATATTGAATGGCGGGGCTGTTCCGCCGGAGGTGTGGTCAAAAGTTCAATACTGTGAGTCTGGCACTCCGCTAATATCGCTCGTTCATTTTGGTGCGGGGTTTTGGATAAGATATTCAGGGGCCGCACAAAGGGCATATTGCGCCAGCACTTCGTGCCTAGCACCAACAGGGCGTAAAGTGGATTGGTAAAGCCTGAACTCTGTTACCATCATATTTTGCAGGACTTTTGGCCAAAGGGTGCTCTGGTCTTGATGAAGGGCGAAAGTTTGCGGTTTTTTCAAACGAGCGATGGTCACATGCGGGCGGAAACGACGGCGAGGCAACTCAATGCCCGCTCGGCGCACTGCGGCTTTGATCCGTTGGTGCAAAGTGTTGAGCGTGGCGCTTGCAGCCACTTCGACAGCCAGAACCTGACCGAAATTCACTAGCTGAGAAAAGGACAACTCGAAAGAAGGTTCTGAAATTTCCAGAAGTTCCTCATGTAATGCTTCCAACATGTTTTCGGTCTGCTCGTCGAGAAAAAGCAGCGTCAAGTGCAGGTTTTCGGGTGGTACCAACCGTCCCACCGACAGCGTTCGTTGCAATGGCGCAAGAGCTGCCTTTGTTTCTTCGTTGAGTGTTATGGCAATAAAAGAGCGCATGGGTGGTTACCTTGTAGTTTAGGCAAGTCTTTTCATCTACAGCACGAGCTTATCGGCCGGGCCATTTGTAAAGTGCGGCCCAGTTCAAGCTCGCCAGTGGTGTGTTGTTGAAGTGATCTTCAACGATGTTGCCGATGAAGGCGACTGACAATAGCCCTTGATCAGACATTGCCATTCTCCTTAAGGTTTCATGAATTGGCCCCAGATGGGAGTGTGGCAAGGATATCGCCGGTTGATATGTCAATCACGGTGTGCCCACCCCCTGAACCCAAGAGTACCATAAAACAGGCGTTTTCTGAAATTCTTATACCAAACGTTATGGAGGGTATGAGGCCGGCAATTGCCAATTATCAGACGGCAGTTTTGTCCTGATCTGCTGAATATCCGGGCCATCAGGTGCTGATTTGGCGTCCGGGCAAGGAAAGCTTTCCCTCTGATGGTGTCTCCACCGGTGATATGGTGTAAACTTGCGAAACATCCTGTATATTTGTGGTTCGGAAGGTGACATTCAGTTCCGTGACCAGATATCGTTTGAGGAGAGAGCCGTGTTTCGTGACCCCATTCGCATCGTCCTTGTAATTGCATCCGTTGTTCTGTGCTGGCCAGCACTGGCAGACAATGCGGCGCTTTTCATCAACAATTCAAATTACAGCCAACTCGACAATCCCCGTAGCACCCGCAATGATGATCGTATCATTCAGGCGCTCCGTTCCAGCGATTTCTTGGTTACCTCAGGACAAAGCAAATGGGGTGAAGAAATGCAGACCATGGTGCAGCTCTTCTCTGGGCAGCTTGCCGATGCTGAGCGCTCGATCGTTGTTTTAGGCGGCCACTTTGTTCACACAAAACGCGGCAGCTGGCTTCTGGGCACAGAGACAAAGGAAGTGGATGACGTGAGCGTCGGTATGACCTCGCTTTCGGTCGGCGCGGTTCTGGATCGCGTTGCAGGTCAGCCGGGCAGGGCGGTCGTCCTGCTTGCGCCGTCAGACAATCCTCCGGAGGGCGGAGCGGGCTTGCAGCCGGGTATCGGGCCATTGGATATTCCGCAGGGCGTTACTGTGATCATCGGCACGCCTGACCTTCTCGGGCGGTTAATGGTACGCTCGCTGTTGCAGCCTGGTACCACACTTGCCGACGTTGCAGCTGCTGCGGATCCGGACATCAGGGTCACGGGTTTCGTCACGGATGCGATGTCGTTCTTGCCGGAGGATTCTATTGCCGACCCCACGGTCGATGCGGAAGAAGTGTTCTGGCAGGCCTCCCAAGCTATCGGGACTGTTGAAGCACTTGAGGCCTATTTAAACCGCTACCCTCAGGGTCGCTTCCGGGACGCGGCCAACGGACAGATCGTTGAGTTGCGTGACGCCCCGCAGCGCAATGCCGAAGCACAAGAACAGGCACTGGGTCTTAACCGTGATGCCCGCAAACAAATTCAGCGCGATCTGGCATTGCTCGGATATGATCCACGCGGGATTGACGGGATATTCGGCCGCGGAACACGTGCCGCAGTCACCCGCTGGCAAAAGCAGAACGGCTTTGACGAAACCGGGTTTCTGTCCGGAAATCAAATTGCCAAACTCCAATCCGAAGCGGAGGTGCGCGCGGCAGAACTTGAAGAGGAAGCCCGGCTGCGCCAACTGGAGGAAGAACGGCGTGACCGCGAATTCTGGCAGGGCACTGGTATTTCTGGCGACGAAGATGATCTTCGCGCTTATCTTGAACGCTATCCGGACGGGGTTTATTCTGAACTGGCCCGCGATCAGCTAGCTGTCTTTGAAGCAGAACGTCGGGCAACTGCCGAGGCCGAAGAGCGTGAATATTGGGACGATGTGAGGGAGGCGGATTCAGCTGACCTCTACCGCAGCTACCTTCAGCGTTATCCCGACGGGGTGTTCAGTGAAGATGCCCGGGCGCGACTGCGTGAACTCGAAGGTGTCAATGACACCCGGAGCGCTGCGGACCGGCAGGAAGAACGCCGTGTCGCAGGCAATCTAGTCACGCGGCTTCTGGTCGAACAGCGCCTGCATTTTCTGGGACTTAATCCGGGGTCAATTGACGGTCGGTTTAATGAAGCAACGCGACGGGCAATCCGCCGTTTCCAGCGTGCCCGGGACTTAACGCCGACCGGATATGTAACCGAGCAAACCATGGTACATATGCTGAGCCGTTAGAGCGCAGGCGGGCCCTATCACGTAGTGAGAAATGTGAGGACACACATCCTTTTGTTGTAGCTATATGCGCAGTCTTGGGTCAGCATAATTTTATGCCCTTTTTTAACACGGTGTAATTCGGCGGAGGAGTAGAAGATGCCCCAATATAACGAAATGTTTGAGCTGTCTGTTGATGATATGAACCTGATCGAAACGGCATTGCGACGTACCACAAGTGACTTGTCGCAAGAACTTCTTGTGCAATCCGATGAAGGCAATGCTGACCATAACGACACCATTCGCCGAATTCAGGAATTGCTGGGGCGGCTGCACGATCAGAAAATCTTTTACAGCCCCAAGAACGATGTTCACATCGGAGGGTAGCCGCTACTCTAGACTAAATTTTACGCTGAACCGTGCTGCCACTCTTGCTGAGTGACGGCAATTTAGCGTGGACTAAAAGGTAATCTAGCTGTCCTTTCGGGGCCCGTTCAGAATTGCCAGAGTATCACCCGAATTGGTGCTGCCAGCACTCTTACACCTTCTCTTTGCGTGCAGCTATGATGTGTTTTGCGGGATGTCGGAAATTGCAACGAGTCTTCGGAAATGTGCAAGTGAGCACTTTGCGAAGTGCCCATCATTAGTGGGGTAGGTTTGGGCCAATATTCGCTGCGGAGATCCGAAGAAAACGGGTACAGCAACTTCGAGCTTATTCGAACTGGCAATGGCTTTTGGACGAGGTGTTAGTGAAGGTTAACAGCGTAGTGCACTGCCTTTGGCGGGCAGTTGACCGCGAGAGCGAGGTGCTGGAGCACCTTTACTACTAAGCACCGTGATCGTAAAGAAGCGTTGAAATTTCTCAGAAAAACAATGAAGCGCTTTGGTCAACCACGATGTCATCGTAACTGATGAATTGCGCTCATACGGTGCTGCGATGAAAGTCATCAGCAATGCCAACCGGGTGCTAGTTGAATAACAGGCCGAGAATTTCCACTTGCCATTTCGATGGCGAGAAAGTGCGCATATTGCGCTTCTGCCGAATACGAAGCTTGCAGAAATTCGTCGCGTTCATGCCTCAGTCTACAACCATTTCAACCCGGCCCGCAGCCACTACTCCAGACCAAATTTCAAGATCTACCGTGCCGCTGCTCTTGCCGGTTGGCGCTAACTTGGCACGCTCATTGACATACCCTTGCGCATTGCACCTGAATGTCCTATCTGTGATCACAGATTTTGCAGTGATCTTTGTCATGAGTAAACGATCATCGCCAGAATGTGCCCAATTGTAATTTCTGCTTACAAAGGCCAGGGGGTTGAAAGCCGCCACCAAAGAGGCACTTTTCTAGGAGGGGAAATGAACCGTAAGCCCGCATATGCAAAAACTGAAGGCAAGCCGACCCGATTTGTTTTCCTGTTACTTCCTCAGTATTCGGCCACCTCATTTGCGAATGCGCTGGAGACGCTGTCCATCGCTAATCGCTTAAGCCAGGACGCCCTCTTTGAGTGGGTAATCTGTTCAGAAAACGGCGAGCCAGTAAAGGATTCACTTGGTGCAGAATTCCCAATCGACCAGGGGCTAGAGGAATGCCACCGCGATGATACAATTATTATCTGCTCTGGTCAGAACGTGCATGGCAATTGTAGCGGGGCCACGCTGCAGTGGTTGCGCCGCAACTCTCGCATGGGGGTCTCGGCGATAGCGGGGCTGTATACAGGCGCATATATCATGGCCAAAGCAGGGCTGCTCGAGCAAAAGGCAGCAACTATTCACTGGGAATTTCAATCAAGTTTTGTTGAGGAGTTTCCCAATATTAAGCACTCGGAATACACCTACTCGATGGACGCTAATCGCTATACAACTGCTAGTGCTATCGCGTCGTTTGATCTGTTTCTGTTATTAATTTCAGAGGCACAAATCCCGGAATTGGGTGATTTGGTTGCAGAGCAGTTAGTGTATTCTGATATCCGAACTTTTCAATACAATGCACGCACTAGACACTCAGATCGAGTTGGATTGCGCCACCCTAAATTATCGGAAATTTTGGCCCTGATGGAGACCAATCTGGAAGAACCTTTGCGACTGGATGACATGGCAAAAACCGTAAATATCTCAATCCGCCAGTTGGAGAGGTTATTTCGGCGGTATCTGGGTTCTTCTCCCAACAAATATTACACCAATATGAGATTATTACGGGCACAACAATTACTATTGCAGACGAATATGCCAATCATCGATATCGCGTTTTCCTGCGGTTTCAATACGAGTTCTCATTTCTCGCGCCTCTTTAAGCAAAAATTTAGTGCAACGCCCAGAAACTTACGCGGTGAAGTGCGATAAGTCATTTGGGCAAATGAGCACTGAAAAATCAAGTTCCCAGTTGCGTAGCCCCACTTGAGGGCTTTGTCAGAACAAAATTTCTTGAGGCGGCAGGGCGGTCTCCTAGCTTTCCGACATGACCAAAGGCGACGGGTCTGTTGCATTAATCAGGTTTCGATTTGATATCTGAAGCAGGCTTACGAGAGCGCGCGGCTCTATCAACCCCACACAATCACCACGGATAAGGCACATAGCTACGCCCGTGTGATCGGAGAGATGAACCGGTTTGAGCTTCTTGGAGAAGAGATCCTCCACATTTCAGAGCGACAGCGGGAACCGGATATACAATATCACCGTAAGGCGGATTATGTCGGGACTGGTTTTGAAATACTTGAATGGGTCGCGGTTTGTCATGCCAGAAACCTAAACAGCCATCTTGCCCGTCTCAAGCAATAGAGTTTACTGGGCCGTGCCAACCACTGAAACAGAAGCAAGCCCGCAGCCGACCAGCAGCAGCACCAAATCTGTATCAACCGCCAGTCTCCCAGCCATGGAAAAAGCCTTAGATTTCTGTTATTCAAAGGGCCGCTGACATGGCGGTACATCGTCGTGAGCGGCTGGTTTTTGCCCATGGCAAGAGGGAGACTTTTCGATATGCCTGAAATCAAAGTAAACCTTATTGGCGCAGGCCGGGTCGGGCAAACCCTTCTTAGGCTGCTGTACGACCTCCCCGAATGCACTGTCCAGAATATCCTCAGTACGCGCCATGCATCATCAGAAACCGCCGCTCAATTCGTTGGCGCAGGACGTGCGATTGAGGCATATGCCGACCTGCAACCCGCTGATTTGTGGCTGTTTACTGTTCCCGATACGCAGATCGCCACGGCTGCAGCTAACGTCGCCCACGTATTCAAGGCTCGTAAAGGGCAGGAATTGGCACCAATCGCGTTCCATTGCAGCGGTTTCTTCGCGGCCGAAGAGATGGCGCCCCTTCGTAAGTTGGGTTGGCAATTGGCAAGTGTGCATCCGGTTCTGACCTTTTCAGATCCCAAAACCGCGGTCCGGCAGTTCCCGGGGACCTTTTGCGGCATTGAAGGAGATGCGCCAGCCCTTGAACGCCTCAAGCCGCTGCTGATCAAAATGGGCGCCCAACCCTTTCCGGTCAAATCTGAAAGCAAAAGCCTATATCATGCCGCTGCCGTGATTTCGAACAATTTCACCGTCGTCTTGCAGGCCATTGCACGTGAAGCTTGGCGTGAAGCCGGGGTACCTGATGATGTCATTCTGGAACTGAACAAATCGTTACTACAGGCAACAGAAGAAAATGTGTCAACACTGGGACCCCAAAAAGCACTAACCGGCCCAGCGGCGCGCGGGGATGTGCACGTTGTAAAACAACAAGGGGAAGATGTAGCCCAGTGGCATCCGACGGCGGGCGTACTTTACAAAGACCTGAGCAGGCTTGCGCGGGCGCTCAAACTGAAAGGGGTGACACAGTAAGTTTCTGGCATTTAAAGAATTAGCCCCACGATTCTTATAATTACATAACACGAATTATCAGTTGAACTCACGTAGCAAGGCGCCCGCTACCTTGAAGTGCGACTTTTGTTATAAAACAATAGGTTATCTAATGAGAGGAATCGGTATGGGAGCCGTTTACAAGCAACTGACTATCACAGAAAGACGCTGGAGACATGCAAAAGTACCGGTTAATGAAATGCACGTGTTCTGAAGCGTTGTCCATCGACAATTTTCAGAGAAATAAAGCGAAACTACTTCTCTGACCCGGATTTTCCCAAATGCGACGGATATTACGGCGCAGCGGCTCACATGATGCAAGCCGACAGCCGCGCAAGAGCCCGCAAATTGATTAAGCACCCCGATCTTTGCCAGCAGATTATCAACCACATCAAAAACGGATGGACACCTGAGCAAATTAGCCATCGAATGATCCATGAAAGTGCCTCGCCGCGTGTTTGCCAAGAAACGATTTATCGCTACATTTACTCCAAAGAAGGCAAGCGTGACGATCTATGGTGGTATCTGCCAACACACCGTGTCGCGCGGCGCCCACGGCGTGGCAGACGGTGTCGCGAATCCAAATTCCACCGTGATATCAGCATATTGTTCCGCCCAAGTGATGTTGCGCACCGCTGTCAGTTCGGCCACTGGGAAGGTGATCTTATGTTGTTTAAACAGAAACTTGGCCAATCTAATGTGACCACACTGGTTGAACGCGTCAGCCGTTTCACCGTGATCCTGAAGAACCCAAACAAACGCACGAAACCGGTCATGGGAAAGATCATCGAGGCCATCAAAGATCTGCCTCTGTCAGCTCGAAAGTCTATCACTTTTGATCGCGGAACCGAATTTGTAAGTTGGCCACATTTGCAGGCTAAATTCGGAACACAGACTTGTCTTTGCGACCCATCCAGCCCTCGGCAAAAGGCACAGTCGAAGACACCAACCGACGTGTTAGGCGCTGGCTCCCGCACAAACGTGACATCCGGGGAATGACTGATCGGGACATGAAACAGATATGCGATCGTCTCAATCATACACCCAGAAAATGCCTCGATTGGAAGACACCAGCCGAGGTCTTTCGTGAAAGAATGATGGAGAAAACCGGCCAATGATTTGCAGGCCGTAGGGAAGGCCCAAGGTGTTTCTTCCCATAGGGATCGTGACCACTAAGTGACCTGTGTGACTCCAGACAGAATTCATTCTGTAGTCACCAGTGAATGCCAATACCGAGGGCGCTACGTCTGGGGCGGACGGACATATCCAAACATCGACATCCTCATCGCGCATTTTGGCCTCTTCGTAACAATGCACCATTTTGCAATGCCGCCAATTTCTGGTCATCAACTCCCTTGCCGATCTCGATTCCGGCAAGGATGGTTGGTTTGTAAGAAGCTCTGTAATTCAAATACAGTTCCACATGCACGCGATAGAGCTCCGCATAAGTTAGTGTATCCAGATCATCAATTTTCTGCTTTGCATCCTCGAACATCCGTAGATTGCGGATATCAATACCTGCTTTGCAAAGATCTTCTACCACCGATTGGCATTGTGCCAGACCTTCTTTGCTAGCCAATTCCAAGTAGGGTCCTTCTGGGATAGCAAGTCGAATGGGACGAGATCCCGGATCTGAGTGGTCCTGCTATCCTTCTACAAGAATTTTAGCGGCGCTTGTAAGTGTCTTGAAATCCCGGGAGATAACGCCGATATGGTCAGTGGAGTATGAGTAGTAAACACCCCATCTGTGGAGATCCGGCCATTCGTCGGTTTGAAACCGATAACGCCACAATACGCCGCTGGCTGGATTACCGATCCAACTGTTTGAGTACCTAAGGCAAAATTACAAAACCTCGCTCCAACTGCGGCGGCAGACCCCCTTGATGAGCCGCCGGGCGTGTGTTCAGGATTACAAGGATTTCGCGTTGAGGCCGGGTCCGAAATTGCAAATTCAGTGGTTTCAGTCTTACCGGCGATAACAGCGCCCGCGACCCTCAACTTTGTTACGCAAGATGCTTCGCTTCCTCCAATAACCGCAGGCGGTAAATTTGATCAGCACCGTGTCAGAAAGCATCTACATTAATAGTGCCCTTCACCCCCACAATCCTCCCGGCAAGTGGGCGATCATTTTCGACCAAGGACACATCACAACGGATCCGGCTGGCGTCGAACGTGCTAGCAACAAATGCTCTGATCTCGTTTCATGGCTTTGTATGTATTCGATGCAGCGCTCTACATCTGTTTGGGAACTGGGTATCGCTGAATACCTTCAACTCCAGAGTGGCTTAACCGTGCGGTTTCGGTGAAGTTCTGCATGTTTCAGGCTCCACTACAACGGTTTTTCGATCGACACTTAACGTCGATTTTGTCCTCGCCGAAATGTTGCAGCAGGAACGTGCTTCCAAGCCCGTATAATTCAAAAATACCTGACGGTACAATTGCGACTTGGGTCGGTCGCATTCTTCGCAGATTGAAGATCGAGAATCGATCTAGATCGGCACATCTTTCGGAGTGTACGGCGATGTTTCAGAACGATCTTTTTCAAGCTATGCTTGAAGCAATCTCAGGGGTCTACGAAGTCGAGGCCGATCCGCAGGGGCCTCATACAGCAAAGACACTCATGGTGACACCATCGCCTGTGACCTTTAATTCGGTGCCGCCGTGTCTTCTGGATGAAGGCATTCGCACGGTCTTAGCTGGCAGTGACCATCCGACGGCACGCGCGGTTCTTAAGGCACAGAGTCTGCTGCCTTGGGGATCAAACCCCGTCGAAGGAAATACTGAAAGAAGTGTTGCCGCGATGATTAGCGTGGCAACACTATTGGGGCCAGAGGGGCCAATCCCAGCGCCGGATGTGAGGCTAGGGTTGGTTTATATGCAGCCGGAAAGCTATTACCCACTGCATCTTCATGATGCTGACGAAACCTATGCCATTATTGCCGGGCAAGCGCTGTGGACCGCCGGAGATGATATCCGGATGCGGGGGGCGGGTGATTTGATCCACCACCCCAGCCTGATGCCGCATGCCTTCCGAACTGGACCTGAAGGGTTTCTCGCAATCTGGCGCTGGAGCGGGGATATCAACACGCATTCCTATGCCTTCACCGAAGATCAGGCGACTACGTTGCAGGCCTGAGCGGAGGTCACCGGAACTGTCAGAGGAAAACTCAGAATACATGAAGCAGTGTGGGTTCGTTTAGTTTGGTCAGAAAGAACCGTGAGAAATTAATGGTTACAAAATCCAAAATTTTCGTTTGGGCGTTAAATAATCTTCCTCTGACAGTGCCCAAACTATCGCAGTGACTTTATTCAAACGGGCCCCCTCACTTCAATTCTCCGAATTACGAGGCTAGTTGACCTCAGAGATCGTAAAACATCCGAGCGGATAAGGCAGCGTCAGAGTGGATTTAAAGCTACCTATCTTGATAGTACGGGCTGGCAGCGCCTTGGGGCTGCATTGCGCCAAATTGAAACCACGAAACCGATCCATACCGCGTTCCTCCGATTTCTGTGTTTGACGGGATGTCGCAGGGGGGAAGCCCAAGGTCTAATGTGGTCCATGATTAACGGGTCTTGCGCCATCTTGCCTGACAGTAAATCCGGGCCGCGATCCATTTGGCTTGGGAAACCCGCTCAGAAGTTATTATCCAAATTACCGCAAAATGGAGAGCGTGTGTTCGCCACGCCCTAAGGTCTACTTACCAGAAATCAAATCGACCGGTTTTGGGCCACACTCAGAAAATCTGCTGGCTTAGGTCAACTGCGTCTACTTGATCTTCGTCACAGTTTCGCATCCCGCGCAATCAACAATGGAATTGAGTTGCGCAGCATTGGTGGCCTCCTTGGGCATTCTGACATCAACTCGACCGAGGGTTATGCGCATCTAGACAAATCGGCAGAGCAAGACGCGAGCTCACATGCCGCTCAAACACTCTGGCCAACCCGATGGATGCTAGAAAAACTCTGCTGGCTTCCCCGCGTTCTCTAACTTTCGCGGAATTGGCCAATCTGTGATAGGCGGAGCCTTTTGAATTCGCGGGTGGGTATTAGAACGTGACGATTGATTTCAAAGGCAGCCACTATCCCAAATCAGTGATCCTGTATGCTGTGCTTTTCTATCTGCGCTACGCCGCTTCCTATCGTGATCTGGAAGAGATCATGGCAGAGCGCGGTGTGGATATCGATCACGCCACGCCGAATCTCTGGGTTGTAAAATAGGCATGCTTGATTGCACAGAAAGCTCGCGCAAAGAAGCGGCCGGGTGGATCTTCTTGGGGAATGGACGAGACCTACATCAAAGTTAAAGGGAAATGGACCTACCTTTATCGCGCGGCCGACAAGTTCGGGAAGACCCTTGATTTCATGTTCTCAGAGCGCCCTGATGGTGCCCGCGCCATTGCATCGAACGGTGTGCCCGAGAAAGTTGTGATCGACAAAAGCGGCAACAACTTACTGGAACTGAAATGGGCCAATATCCTTCTCAAAATGTCGCGCAGTAACAGCCAGATAAAGATCCTACAGGTAAATACCTGAACAATATTATCGAGCAGGATCACCGGTTCATCAAACGGATCACCCGCCCGACACTCGGTTTCAAGGCGTTTCATTCAGCTGTCGCCACGCTCGTAGGGTAATTGTATCCAGTGTCGGGGTCTCTACCGCCCGTTGGGCAGGTTTGCGACATGACCACTGGAAGGACGTTGACAATCAGTCAGAGATTATTACTTATTGTGCCAAACAAGTAATTGAGTCTGAATAAATGCCCCACACTGCCAGCGCCCTCACCTCCGGGTTTCCGAAACTATTTCAGCGCGGAGTGTCTGACATAAAATTCCGCAAGGTCGGCTCAGACGGGCTACGGCTGATTAACGTGGATGGAGAGACCTTTCTGAAAGTCTCCACTGACGCAATCAGCCAGCTGACCAGCGCAGCCTTTGGCGATGTGTCGCATTTGCTGCGGCCTGGACATCTTGAGCAACTCAAGAAAATTCTTGATGATGCGGAGGCGACCCAAAACGACAAGTTCGTGGCACTGGAACTGCTAAAGAATGCCGTAATTTCCGCGGAACGGGAGTTTCCAAGCTGTCAGGATACCGGGACAGCGATCATTGCGGGTAAAAAGGGACAGAACGTACTCGTTGAGGGCGACCTGCATGACGCGTTGTGTCAGGGTGTTCATGATACATGGCAGACACGGAACCTGCGGTTTTCGCAGATGGCACCGTTGACGATGTATAACGAACAAAACACCGGCACCAACTTGCCAGCGCAGATCGATATTGAGGCGACGGACGGAGACGCGCTGGAGTTTATGTTCATGGCCAAAGGGGGCGGCTCAGCCAATAAGACCTTCCTGTTTCAGGAAACCCGGCGGCTGCTGGAGCCGGAGCGGTTGATGGCGTTCTTTGACGAGAAGATCCGCACGCTCGGCACCACTGCATGCCCTCCCTATCACCTTTCCATCGTTATCGGAGGGCTTTCGGCAGAGCAGACACTGAAAACGGTCAAGCTGGCCTCGGCCAAAGAATTGGATGAACTGCCGACTTCGGGTGATAACACCGGTCGGGCATTTCGTGACGTAGTGCTTGAAGCTGAGATTCTGGAACTCACCCGACATATGGGGCTGGGAGCACAGTTTGGCGGTAAGTATTTTTGTCACGACGTGCGGGTCATTCGCTTGCCCCGCCATGGTGGCAGCCTGCCGGTTGGGTTGGGTGTCAGCTGCTCGGCCGACCGACAGATAAAGGGGCGGATTGATCGAGATGGCATC
>Ga0209292_1002742_pt1 | contig 19942 bp, 18 predicted proteins | sample GOMGulsemesocosm_2_FD_184634 | JGI IMG/M metagenome (GOLD analysis project Ga0209292, IMG submission 184634) | Methane-oxidizing microbial communities from mesocosms in the Gulf of Mexico - GOM9C Gulf of Mexico (SPAdes) (version 2) | ecosystem: Environmental > Aquatic > Marine > Cold seeps... | reverse complement strand
CACGTAAATATACTATTTCACGATTCTCATTTGGGATCTCAATCCCGATAACGCTCTTACCGGGAATAACCTCTACCACCCGGACACTAAGCGCCGACAGCGAGCGCGCTAAATCTTTAGACAAACCACTAATTTTACTGACCTTAATACCAGGGGCTAAATCCAATTCAAAACGGGTAATAACAGGTCCAGGGAATACATCCACCACGACCGCTTGGACGTTGAAGTCGAGCAATTTAGCTTCAACTAACCGAGATACCCGGTCAAGATCTTCTTGCGCGATTGGATTCATCAGTTTCTTTGGTGCATCCAGTAGTTCTAGCGGTGGTAATGGGGTAGTCGATCGGCGAACAGGCGGTAAACCGTCTATTCCGCGGTCTTCACGGTCGTCATCAATCTCTACCACTTTCGGTTGCACGGCAGCGATAGCATCTGCGAGGGCTTGATTAGAAGGCTCGCCAATATCTTCGATGCGACCTAGATTAGGTTCGTGACTTGGCACGATATCGCCAAGGTCGCCCATATTTAGCTGTGGCCTCTGATAAGGGCTTAAATCGTTATCTAGCATCTCATCATGAGACAAGGTAGAAATTTGTTCGCGGTCGGATTCAACGTCACTTTCTATTACCGGAGCAGTTGGAGCCGTTATCGCCTGATGCACTGCGCTGGTCAGCTCCGCTGGTGTATCATTTGTTAGCTGTGGAACCGTTTTTTCTTCATCTACGCTTAACGATGCAATTATGTCTGATTGCGTTGTCTCAACATTCGCCCGCTGCTGTGCTTTTCGCGCACGGTAATTGACGGGTATTTGCCACAACCACTTCAAGATCTTAACGACCATAGCACCAGTATGTTCAACAACCTGAATCCAACTTATGCCAGTGAGTAATGTCATTCCAGTGGCAACAAAACACACTAATAATAGCGTTGTGCCTAAGAAATTGAAATTTGGTAGCATCGCGGTCGCAATAAGCTCACCAATAACCCCGCCGGCTGAAAATGCTTGATGAATGTCATCGAAGTTGATACTCGCGCTCGCCAAAACACCGAACGCTGTTAAGAAAAACCCGATAAATCGTAAGCCAAGTGTAAAAAAGTCGATAGCGCGAATCTTATGGTGTGCTTTAAATAACACATAGCCCAATCCCGCCAATAAAAAAGGCAAGCTATAGGCTAGAAAGCCAACACTAAAAAATAGAATATCCGCTAAATAAGCACCAGTGTGCCCCATCCAATTCTTAGAGATGCCAGAAACTGCCGTTTGAGTCCATGCGGCGTCCATAGGGTTGAAACTATATAATGCTAAAAGCAAATACAATGATAACAACGTTGTGGTCACAATTGAGGCTTCTAAAACACGTTGCATACCACTAATAGCCATTGGTTCTCGGCTTTGCTCCACATCACTTTCACTCTCCGGTGGCACTATATTCTCTGACGACAAAGGTTACTCCCTTATTACAATGTTTAGCGGCGCTTTATTTTTAATAATTAAACGGATCAATACGGGTGAGTTTACCACACAAAATATCAGGTAAAAACACCATGTTCACGCCCCAACTGATTAGATTTTAACTAAAATACCAATGTTAAATGAAAATAGGCTGAATATGCGCTTTGCTTGGTTAGTTAAGTATGTTTATCTGAGTCGAATACTTAACCTCTTCCATCACCACATAGGTTCGAGAATCCTTAATATCCGGCAACGCTAGGAGCGTTTCATTGAGTACTTTACGATAAGTCGACATGTCTGACACTCGTGTTTTGAGCAAATAATCAAAGTCTCCAGAGACTAAATGACATTCAAGGATTGAGTTGAGTTCACTGGCGGCGAGATTAAAACGATCAAAGACATCAGCACTAGAGCGATGCAACGTGATCTCAACGTAAACCATTAGCGAGGCGTCCAGTAGATTTGGGTTTAGTAAAGCAGTGTATTGGCGAATAACATTGTCTTTCTCCAATCGCTTGACCCGCTCTAAGCACGGCGTGGGGCTGAGCCCAACCCTTCGTGACAATTCGACATTAGATATCCGACCATCATTTTGCAATTCTCTGAGGATGTTTCTGTCTATACGATCAAGTTCCATAAACCAGCATTTAACCAATGAGCAGTGTAATAACCTACCAATGTAACATAAGACAGAGTAAACAACTACAAATATGGCCTATGAGTCTAAACTACAGTCAATAATTTTATGATTGATTGTCTATAATTACCAACATAAATAATCCAATAATAACCAGCAGGAAAAGAATATGATTATCGGCGTACCTAAAGAAATTAAAAACCACGAATACCGTGTCGGCATGGTTCCAGCAAGTGTTCGCGAGCTTATCCAAAATGGCCATAGCGTTATTGTAGAAACGACTGCTGGTGACGGCATCGGTTTTTCTGATCAAGATTATATTTCTGTTGGTGCATCGATTTCTAATGATGCGGCCAGTGTTTTCGCGACTGCAGAAATGATTGTTAAGGTCAAAGAGCCTCAAGCAGTAGAGCGCGCGATGTTACGTCAAGGGCAAATACTATTTACTTACTTGCATTTGGCCCCTGACTTGCCTCAAACTCAAGACCTTATCGATTCAAAAGCAATTTGTATCGCTTATGAAACAGTTACTGACCGTAACGGTGGCTTACCTTTACTTGCACCTATGTCTGAAGTTGCCGGTCGTATGTCAATTCAAGCGGGCGCACAAGCGCTAGAAAAATCTAACGCAGGCCGTGGCATGCTATTAGGTGGCGTTCCTGGTGTTGAACCAGCTAAAGTTGTTGTTGTTGGTGGTGGTATGGTTGGTAACAACGCAGCACAAATGGCCGTTGGCATGGGTGCTGAAGTGACTATCTTAGATCGTAACATCGATACCCTTCGTCGCCTTAACGTCCAATTTGGCAATACAGCAAAAGTATTGTACTCGACGGCTGATACGCTAGAAAAAGAAGTGCTCGCGGCAGATCTCGTTATTGGCGGCGTATTAATTCCAGGCGCAGCAGCGCCGAAATTAATCACTAAAGCGCACATCGCAGCCATGAAGCCTGGTGCTGCAATCGTTGATGTTGCTATTGACCAAGGTGGTTGTATTGAAACGTCATACGCAACGACACATCAAGATCCAACATTCATCGTTGATGATGTTGTGCATTATTGTGTAGCGAACATGCCTGGCGCAGTACCTCGTACATCAACATTCGCACTCAATAACGCAACATTACCATTTATTATTGAATTAGCGAATAAAGGGTATAAAGAAGCATTAAGCAGCAATGAGCACTTCCTTAATGGTCTCAATGTCATTGATGGCAAGATCACTTGTGAAAGTGTTGCAACGGCTCTTGGCCTTGATTATGTTGATGCAAGACAAGCAATTGCTTAATTATTTATTCATTTAATATCAAAAGGAGAGCGAAATGCTCTCCTTTTTTGTTTTACCAATTACATTAAGTAAGTGCTCTCGTGGCGCGAAAGTAAGATAAACGAGAGCACATGTTCATTGTTCCAGACTGAACAGAAGCAACTACGTCCTGTAGGCGAGGCGCTCAATTAATTTCGACATAGCAAGTTCTCTGCTCCCAGCAGAACTTAAGCACGTGCATCCGTGTACTCGATGTCGATATTAGGGCAATGCATCGAGCACATTGCCGAGCAATAGCAGGCTATTGGGGTTAAAAGAACCAAAGCAATCGTTTATTTTAGCCTGCACAAGAGGTCAATTAATTAATGTAATTGGTATTATAGCACTTGTAAAACTTGTACTTGCCCCCATCAATCTTTATATTGCCTAGCAAAATATTTAAACGCACACATTCAGGAGTCCTCATGAGCGACGTTAAACATTGTCAGTTACTTATCCTTGGGTCTGGCCCAGCCGGATACACTGCCGCAGTATACGCTGCGCGCGCTAACCTTAAGCCAGTATTGGTAACAGGTATTCAACAAGGTGGTCAATTAACGACGACCACAGAAGTAGAAAACTGGCCAGGTGATGCCAACGACCTTACAGGTCCAGCACTAATGGATCGAATGAAAGAACACGCAGAAAAATTCGATACAGAAATTATTTTTGATCATATTCACAGCGTAGATTTCTCTAAGCGCCCATTTACACTTACTGGTGATAACCAAGTTTTCACTGCCGATGCCGTTATCCTAGCAACAGGTGCATCAGCTAAGTACATTGGTTTACCGTCAGAAGAAGAATTCATGGGCCGCGGCGTTTCTGCCTGTGCAACCTGTGATGGTTTCTTCTATCGTGGCAAGGAAGTGGCCGTAGTTGGTGGTGGTAATACAGCCGTCGAAGAAGCCCTTTATTTATCAAATATCGCTTCTAAGGTCCATATGGTTCATCGCCGCGAAACATTCCGCAGCGAAAAAATCTTAAGTGATAGGCTGATGGAAAAAGCGAAGAACGGCAATATCGAATTGCACCTTAACTCAACACTGAGTGAAGTTGTCGGTGACCAAATGGGCGTTAATGGCCTTAAGCTTGCCGGCACCAATGGTAATACCGATAGCGAATTAGCCGTAGACGGTGTATTTATCGCGATTGGTCATCAACCAAACACTGGAATATTTGAAGGTCAACTTGAAATGGACAACGGTTACCTGAAAGTACAATCTGGACTGGCCGGTAACGCAACTCAAACGTCTGTAGAGGGTGTTTTCGCTGCGGGTGATGTATTCGACCAACATTACCGTCAAGCCATTACATCTGCTGGCTCAGGCTGTATGGCCGCACTCGATGCAGAGCGTTTCTTAGACGCACAGTAATTGAGTAAAAAAAGCCTAACACATTGTGTTAGGCTTTTTTAATTGTATATTACAAAATTTTATCAATGAATACGCCGGTCTCAAAATGAACGAGGCGTATTTTATCTTCGGCGCGGTATACGGTATTGTTTTTATTGGATAACACGATTGTTTGCCTTGCACCGTCACTTAAACTGACTTGCATTTCAAACAAATGAATTTTGATCTCGCTTTCCAATTCATTACTGATAGACATTCTGTGATTGTGTCTAAGTACACTATCGAGTACCATTTTGACATCAAATGCAGAACCGCCACCATGCTGATAACCTAACACCCCACCAATCAACGCACGGCCAAATAACGCCCATCCCCTACTCTGGTCACGTAGTAAATCCGCTTCACTTAGCTTACGTACACTTAAAATCGTTGCGGATTCAACTTTAGAAATGCTAATCGTTTGTTCATCAGCAACAGTGTATCTCGCGCTTAAAATAAAAAATGCAACTGCCAAAATGTAAGCGATCAACTTCATCTTGTTCTCCATGTAATTTTATTCAACGCCTAATCAGCCCATCGATGATTGTTTTCAATGGGCGACTGTGTAAAGCTATAGCAAATACACATATAACGAATACTAAACCAACTAACCGTATGGCGCAACTAACATTATTAAAAGGTCCGGCGGATAAATTTCCTCCTGTCTATAAAGCTCTCGCTGAGCCGAATGGTTTATTAGCCATTGGTGGTCAGATGGATACCGCTCGATTGATGAGTGCTTATGCTCAAGGAATTTTCCCTTGGTATAGTAAAGGTGAACCTATCATGTGGTGGTCCCCAGATCCTCGATGCATCATAGAGACAGAGAAATTCCATGTTAGCCGGAGCTTTTCGCGATTTATTAAGAAGCAACCTTTCGTCGTCACTATAAACAACGCGTTTAGCCAAGTTATTTATCAATGTGCGCAGCCGCGAAGTTATGAAAAGGAAACGTGGATAAACGATGATATTATCCACGCTTACACCCAATTACATCAGGATGGACTCGCGCACAGTATTGAAGTGTGGCAGCACGACCAATTGGTTGGTGGCGTTTACGGGATATTTATAGCCAACACGTTTTGTGGTGAGTCTATGTTTTCTTTACGTCCGAACGCATCGAAAACGGCGCTATATGCATTAAGCTGTTGGCTCAAAGCCCATCGTGTTCACTATATCGACTGCCAAATACCCAACCCCCACTTAATGTCCTTAGGTGCAAGAGAAATGCGCCGACATGATTTTATCAATCACTTAAATGAAGACACGCTCAATAGTGCGCCGTTCGCGATTGACTGGTCGCCTAAGGTCATTCCCTATGAGTGATGTCTACCAGCTCAAGTTAGGATTAACTGGCGAGTTTGCATGCAGCTATATACCTGAACGGCGAGAGAAATTACTGATGGTTCACCCCAAGGAGCAAAATTGCAGTGAAGTATATCAACAATTGATGGACAAAGGATTTCGTCGTGGCGGTGATAACGCCTATCGGCCACATTGCCCAGATTGTAGTGATTGCCATAGCATAAGAATCGATGTCTCGGAGTTTGTTGCTTCGAAAAGTCAAAAAAGAACTTTAGCTAAAAACAAAGATATTGAACTTGTGGTCACCAATCGGTCCACTCCTCAATACTTTGAGCTCTACAGTCGGTACATCAGTCAGCGTCATGCCTCCGGCAGCATGTATCCTCCAACGCGTGAAACATTAAGCACCTTCACTGAGTGTAGCTGGCTTGAGCGCCAATTTATCGAAGGGTATCTAGATAAGGAATTAGTTAGTGTTGCTGTGTGCGATAGTGTTGATAATGCCCTATCGGCGGTCTATACCTTTTTTGAACCGACGCTAGCAAAACAATCACTCGGTCAATTCAATATATTGCAACAAATAGCATTAGCGAAGCAATTAAATAAGCGTTATCTCTATCTCGGTTATCAAATAGATGATTGTGATGCGATGAATTATAAGAAAAATTACCGCCCAAATGAGCGTTTCATCGAAGAACAGTGGATAAAGTTTAAAAAATAGCGGGTAAGCCTTTACACGAAGGGCGAATTACGTCATCATTTGCGCCCATAAATTAGCAGCAATTAAGTTGTTTAATATTTATGCAACTTTTAATTAAAAACGACAGGAATAAGTCTTAAAATGGCAAAAGAAGACAACATTGAAATGCAAGGCACTGTATTAGACACACTACCTAATACAATGTTCCGCGTAGAATTAGAAAATGGTCATGTTGTAACCGCGCATATTTCTGGCAAAATGCGTAAAAACTACATCCGTATTCTTACAGGCGATAAAGTAACAGTACAACTTACACCTTACGATCTTTCTAAAGGTCGCATCGTTTTCCGTGCGCGTTAATTATTACATTATGTTGTAAATCTATTTTTACAACATAATAAAAAAGCCCATCATTTGATGGGCTTTTTTTGTGACTTAAATCTAGTTAGAGTTAAGCATTTTCCATTTCGTTAAGTGGAATGTAGGTGAAATCAAGTTTGCCATCCTTCAAGCCAACACTCACCGTGCCTCCCTTCACTAATTGACCAAACAGTAACTCATTAGCCATTGGTTTCTTCAGGTGCTCTTGAATCACTCGCGTCATTGGTCGTGCGCCCATTTTCTTGTCATAGCCTTTGTTAACTAACCAAACGCGTGCTTCTTTAGACACTTCAAGGGTTACGCACTTATTATCGAGCTGCGCTTGCACTTCAACCACAAACTTATCTACAACTTGATCGATAATGCTGTGATCTAAACTATTAAACCAAACGATAGAATCTAAACGATTACGAAACTCTGGCGTAAACAGTCTATTGATCTCTTGCATCGCATCGGTCGAGTTATCTTGGACCTTAAAGCCGATAGATTTACGCTCAGTTTCAGTCGCGCCCGCATTAGTTGTCATCACGACTATAACGTTTCTAAAGTCCGCTTTGCGTCCATTATTATCGGTGAGACTACCATGGTCCATCACTTGTAATAGCAAGTTGTAGACATCGCCATGTGCTTTCTCAATCTCATCGAGTAATACAACGCAATGTGGGTGTTTTCGTACGGCATCGGTTAACAGACCGCCTTGATCATAACCGACATAACCTGGAGGCGCGCCAATTAGTCGACTAACGGTATGGCTTTCAAGGTACTCAGACATATCAAAGCGGATCAGTTCAACCCCTAAACTTATGGCAAGCTGTTTACAGACTTCCGTTTTACCGACCCCAGTAGGGCCTGCAAAGAGAAATGAGCCAATTGGCTTGTCTTCGTTGCCTAACCCAGAACGTGATAGTCTAATCGCACTAGTAAGCTTCTCAATGGCAGGATCTTGTCCAAATACCACCAATTTAAGGTTACGGTCTAAGTTCTTCAGTAAATCAACATCTGAAGAGGAAACCGATTGCTCCGGGATCCGTGCCATTTTTGCGATAATAGATTCAATCTGAGCAACATCAATCACACTATCTTCGTCACTGTCACGGGTCATCGCAACACGAGCGCCCGCTTCATCAATAATATCGATGGCTTTATCTGGTAGGAAACGCTCAAGGATATATTTATCAGACAGCTTAGCCGCCGCACGTAATGCCGCCCGCGTATATGTGACGTTATGATGCTCTTCATAACACTGTTTCAAGCCGATTAAAATCTCGGTGGTTTCGTCAATAGTTGGTTCAACCACATCAATTTTTTGGAATCTTCTTGCTAAAGCTCGATCCTTTTCAAAAACCCCTTGGAATTCTTGATAAGTTGTTGAGCCGATACACCGTAGTTGACCACTCGATAGCAGTGGTTTTAACAGGTTTGAAGCGTCCATCATGCCACCAGAAGCGGCGCCAGCACCAATAATAGTATGGATTTCATCAATAAAAAGAATTGACGACGGTTCTTTTTGAAATTCTTTTAATACTGCTTTAAAACGTTTTTCAAAGTCACCACGATATTTTGTGCCCGCTAAAATAGCGCCCATGTCGAGGGAATAAATGACATGCTCTTTAATAATATCCGGGACATCATCATTAACGATTCGATAGGCTAAGCCCTCTGCAATAGCCGTTTTACCAACACCTGCTTCACCGACCAATAACGGATTGTTTTTTCGTCGACGTGATAGTACTTGAATCGTACGTTCAACTTCAGTTTGGCGACCTATTAATGGGTCAATCAGGCCAGCACGAGCCGCATCATTTAGATTACTGGCATACTTAGTGAGCGCGCTACCCTTTGATTGTTCTTCTTCAGCATTGGGTTGCTCAAGACCAGGAACTGGCTCATTTTCACCGTCTTTAGACACGCCATGCGAAATGTAATTGACAACATCGAGACGTGAAACGTTTGATTTTTTGAGTAAGTAAGTTGCTTGCGATTCTTGTTCACTAAAAATTGCGACTAAGACATTAGCGCCGGTAACTTCGCTATTTCCTGAAGATTGAACATGGAATACTGCACGTTGTAGTACTCGCTGGAATCCTAGCGTTGGCTGAGTTTCTCGCCCTTCTTCATCGAGTGCTAATAGCGGTGTGGTTTCTTCGATAAATGAACTAATGTCAGCTTGCAGCGTTTTAAGATCTGCACCACAGGCTAGTAATGCTTGTTTAGCTGATTCGTTATCGATAAGTGCGAGTAGGAGATGCTCTACTGTCATAAACTCATGACGTTTGGCACGGGCGTCTCGAAACGCATTGTTTAAGGTAAGTTCTAGTGATTTATTTAACATAAATTTCCCCTTGTAAAAAGTTCACTACTGATGCCATTCAAACTTCTTCCATCGTGCATAAGAGTGGGTGTTCATGTTCTCTTGCGCAATCATTAACTTGGCCAACTTTAGTTTCAGCGATATCGGCACTATAGACACCACATGTCGCTTTTCCGTGCTCATGAACCATCATCATTAACTGGTAAGCTTCTTCTTCTTGCTTTGAGAAGAATACTGTCAGTACTTCCATTACAAAGTCCATAGGCGTGTAATCATCATTGTTCAAAATAACTTGATACAATGATGGTGGTTTTAATGCTTGTTTTTGAGTGTCTTTCTCAAGCACAAACTCAAATTCACCCGAATCACTCATAATTTAATTTTAGACCTTATTTTCTATTTAAGTATATTTTTACATGTTTTTTAATCAATAAAACAGTTTTTTTCTTGACTGATATTTAATTTTGTTTAACTATTCTAATAGTAATTACGTATTTTATCATTGATTACAATGTTTAAATCTGAGAATTGCTAAAAATTTGAAGCAGAACATCGAACTAAAAAGGAATTTGGCGTATGGCTACTGGAACAGTGAAATGGTTTAATAATGCAAAGGGCTTTGGTTTTATTTGTCCTGATAGTGGTGGTGAAGATATATTTGCACATTACTCTGTCATTGAGATGGAAGGCTACCGTACCTTAAAGGCCGGACAAGAAGTATCTTATGAATTGCAAAGTGGACCTAAAGGCGCACACGCAGAAAAGATCAGCCCCGTGTTAGTTGAAGAATTAACACCTGAAGTATAGAGATAAACTGGTTAACGTTGTTAAATGCTTTGATGCTCGCAATGATAATGGTTCGCTATTATTCTTACGAGTGCCTAGCGTTCCAACTATACTCGCTCTTTCGAGCCACCATGGTATATTGGGTGTTAATCACGCTATAATAGTGCATGATCCATTAAGTTAACTTATTCGATAATGCACTTACACAAAAAACGAATTTCCGACACGACCAAAAAACCCACCAACAAGTACAATCGTTCTCGTAAGAATGAGACCGTGACGACGACAAAAATAGTCTTATTTAACAAACCATTTGATGTCCTTAGTCAATTTACTGATGGCGGTGAACGAGCGACATTGGCCGACTATATTAGCGAAAAAGAAGTCTATGCTGCCGGGCGTTTAGACCGCGATAGCGAAGGCTTATTACTACTAACCAACGATGGTAAATTACAAGCGAAGATCACTCAACCGACCCGTAAAACGACTAAAACCTATTGGGCACAGGTCGAAGGGATACCCAGTCAGGACAAACTTGACCAATTAAGTCAGGGGGTCGAATTAAAAGATGGCATGACACTCCCGGCAACAATTACGCTCATTGAACAACCTTCTTCATTATGGCCACGCAATCCTCCGATTAGAGAGCGCCAAAACATTCCGACGACTTGGTTAGAGATCACCATCAGTGAGGGACGTAACCGCCAGGTTCGCCGTATGACCGCACATATTGGCCACCCTACACTGCGACTTATCCGCTATCGTATTGGCGAATGGACGCTTGACGGGATCGCCAATGGCGAATGGCGCTTGCTATAGCAATAATTCATGACTTTTGTGGCGTTTTTACTAGGTCTACTGTGATGTTTATGTTAGAATTTTCGCCCGAAAAATATCACTCATCTGTTAGCTAGATCACACTTTAGGTAGCCTAGCACAATAACAGTTGAGCTCCACGTTCAGCACAAGGTACACCATGATCGACAAGGCAAGTAAAAAAGTAATCGTTGGTATTTCTGGCGGTGTAGATTCTTCCGTTTCAGCTTATTTATTAAAGCAGCAAGGTTATCAGGTCGAAGGCCTGTTTATGAAGAACTGGGAAGAAGATGATACGGATGAGTACTGTTCTGCTTCCCAAGACTTGGCGGATGCGCAAGCAGTATGCGATAAATTAGATATCAAATTACATAGCATTAACTTTGCCGCTGAATACTGGGACAATGTTTTTGAATATTTTCTCGCCGAATACAAAGCGGGCCGTACCCCTAATCCTGATATTATTTGTAATAAAGAGATTAAGTTTAAAGCTTTCCTTGAATTTGCCGCAGAAGCACTCGACGCTGACTACATAGCGACAGGCCATTACGTCCAGCGCCGTGAGGTCGATGGACAATGGCAGCTATTACGTGGACTCGATAATAACAAAGATCAAAGCTACTTCCTCTATACGCTCGGCAGTGAGCATGTCGCACAGACATTATTCCCTGTTGGTGGATTAGAAAAGCCGCAAGTGCGCGAAATCGCATTAGAGCAAGGTCTAATTACCCATGATAAGAAAGACTCTACCGGTATCTGTTTTATTGGCGAACGTAAATTCAAAGATTTCCTCGCCAAGTATTTACCTGCTCAGCCTGGAAAGATCGAAACCTGCGAGGGTGAAGAGATTGGCAAGCATGACGGCCTGATGTATCACACCCTAGGCCAACGCAAGGGTCTGCAGATCGGCGGTCTAACCAATCATGGCGAAGCGCCTTGGTATGTTGTCGACAAAGATTTGGAGCGTAACGTGCTCATCGTCGGTCAAGGTAGCGATCACCCCCGTCTATTTTCAAATGGTCTAGTGGCTAGTCAATTACATTGGACCGACCGTGTTGGCCCATTACAAGTGACGAAATTAACCGTTAAAACACGATATCGCCAAACAGATATCCCTTGTACGCTTTATCCAGCAGGCCCAGATCAAGTCAGGGTCATCTTTGATCAACCGCAAAGTTCGGTGACACCAGGTCAATCGGCTGTCTTTTATATCGACGACGTTTGTTTAGGCGGCGCGATTATTGATGAAGTAATAAGAGATTAATCATGAGTGTTCAGGATATCAATGCACAGACAGTAGCCTTTGCCGCATTAGCACAGTGCGCACAACTCGCTCATAATCTCGCTAAAAACGGCAGCGTCGACAATACCCAATGGTCGATTGTTGTTAACGGGTTGTTGTGTACAGATCCTGGATCATTTGAAGATGTCTATCAACCAAGCTCTGATTTATTTCTTGGTTATAAAACAATGTTAAGCCAACTGTCTGATAGTGGCGAAGGCCGTAGTATCGAGATCACTAAATACATCACCGGTTTAATTTCGTTAGAACGTAAGTTGATCGGTTCTTCATCATCGATCTCGATGATGGGCCAGCGTTTAGACCAAGTGAAGCGACAACTCCATCATTTTACAATTAACGATGACGCTGTCATCGCTAATATGGCAAGTATTTACAGTGACATCATTAGCCCGTTAGGGGCAAAGATCCATGTCGCTGGTTCGCCAAACCAATTGCAACAACAAGCAGTTCAACAAAAAATTCGTACCCTACTGCTTGCTGGTGTCCGAGCCGCTGTACTATGGCGTCAAGTGGGTGGCAAACGCCGTCACCTATTTTTCAGTCGTAAAGCGCTTGTGAAAACTGCAAAACAACAATTAAACCGAGTCTAATCAAGTTATTGAGGATATACCCATGGAACTTTCTGCATTAACCGCAGTATCTCCAATCGATGGTCGTTACGGCAGTAAGACCAGTGAACTTCGTGCCATATTTAGTGAATTTGGATTAACAAAATACCGTGTTGAAGTTGAAGTACGCTGGTTACAAAAGCTTGCTGCAACACCACAAATCACTGAGGTTCCACCTTTTAGTGACCAAGCAAACGCATTTCTAGATGATATCGTTAGTAACTTTAACGAAGAGCACGCTGCACGTTGTAAAGAGATTGAGCGTACGACCAACCATGATGTAAAAGCGGTTGAATACTTCCTCAAAGAGCAAGTGGCGAGTAATCCTGAATTGCATGCCATTAATGAATTCATTCATTTTGCATGTACCTCAGAAGATATCAATAACCTGTCTCATGCATTAATGTTACGCGCGGGTGTTAATGACGTAATTTTACCATACGGTGAAAAATTACTCGCTGAAATCAAAGCACAAGCGATTGAATACAAAGCGGCACCGTTACTTTCACGTACTCACGGCCAGCCAGCTTCACCGACGACCATGGGTAAAGAATTTGCCAACGTTTATATGCGCCTTACGCGCCAACTTGCGCAAATAAAGAAAGTTGAACTACTTGGTAAAATTAATGGCGCAGTGGGTAACTATAACGCTCACCTTAGTGCTTACCCGGAAGTTGATTGGCATCAGTTCTCCCAAGAGTTCGTTACTTCATTAGGACTTACTTGGAACGCATTCACCACTCAAATTGAGCCGCATGATTACATTGCCGAGTTATTTGACGCTGTTTGTCGTTTTAACACTATCGTATTGGATTTTGATCGTGATATCTGGGGTTACATTTGCCTAGGTCATTTTAAGCAAAAAACTATCGCTGGTGAAATTGGTTCTTCGACAATGCCCCACAAAGTTAATCCAATCGACTTTGAAAACTCAGAAGGTAATCTAGGTCTTGGTAATGCTGTGCTAGGTCATCTATCACAAAAACTACCATTATCTCGCTGGCAACGTGACTTAACGGATTCTACCGTTTTACGTAATATGGGTGTTGGTCTTTCTTATGCGGTCATCGCTTATCAATCGACGTTAAAAGGCCTAAGTAAGCTTGAATTAAACGAAGCTGCTTTGCTAAAAGACTTAGATGCTAACTGGGAAGTATTGGCTGAGCCAGTACAAACTGTGATGCGTCGTTATGCTATTGAACAGCCTTATGAGAAACTTAAAGAGTTAACACGTGGCAAGCGTATTAATAGCGCTGACTTAGCCGTGTTTATCGATGGCTTAGAACTACCTGCTGAGGTTAAGCTACAATTAAAAGCAATGACTCCTGCTAACTATATTGGCCGCGCTATCGCTTTTGTCGATGATATCGCTTAAGCGTTTGTTATCGTCACCAGCTATTTAATCAAAGGCAATGCAGGTCAAACTTGCATTGCCTTTTTGTTAGTGTGTTTTAGCATGCGCGCCGCCGCTCATGCGCCCGACTACCTATGCTAAAGCGTCACTATCCCCAACGAAAAGAAATCACATTATGTATACAGTCAATTTAAACGATCTAACACCTGCCCAATTCTTAGCGCAATATTGGCAGAAGAAGCCAGTTGTCATTCGCCAAGGGATCAGTGATTTCAATGATCCAATCAGTCCTGATGAATTTGCAGGGTTAGCGATGGAAGAGCAAGTAGAGTCCCGTTTGGTATGGCAACAAGATGGTGAGTGGCAAGCCGCTCATGGTCCATTTGAAGATTACAGTCATCTAGGCGATAAAGATTGGTCATTACTGATCCAAGGGGTTGACCACTGGGATGAACAAGTCGCAGAATTAATCAGACCATTTCGTTTTATGCCCAATTGGCGTATTGACGATGTCATGGTAAGTTTTGCAACGCCTGGCGGCGGTGTCGGCCCTCATATGGATAATTACGATGTATTCATTATCCAAGGCAGCGGTAAGCGTCATTGGCAAGTCGGCAGCAACGAAGAGCATAAAGAAGTGGTCGCTCATTCTGCGCTGTTGCATGTCGAGAAATTCGCCCCCATTATTGATGTTGAATTACTGCCCGGTGATATCCTTTATATTCCGCCTGGATTTCCTCATCAAGGTATCGCATTAGAAAACTCAATGAGCTTTTCAGTTGGGTTTAGAACGAGCTCTAAGACCAGTTTAATGAGCAACTTTGCCGATTTCTTAATTGATAATCAATTAGGCACTGATATGGTTGTCGATCCCGAACGTCAAACGACTGACACACCAGGGTTAATCGACCAACAGGATGTCAACAAACTCAAGCAGGCAATGCAATCGTTGTTGAATGATGACAGCGCGCTTGAGCAATTTCTTGGTACACATTTATCATCTGCGAAACATGAATTAGCTATTTTGCCCGATATTGAGCCAATCAATGAGCAGCAGTTGCATGATTATTTCGAACAGGATATCTTATTAATTCGTCTTGGCGGCCTTAGATGCTTATATTTCAACCATTCATTAGCGGTTAGTAGTATTTACATTAACGGTGAAGAATTTAGTCTATCAAGTGACAATGAAGAAGGCATGCGAATGTTAGCTGACAATATGGAGCTAACCTATAGCCAACTCGCTCCGTGGTTAGCGCGCGCAGAGTTTACAACGCTGTTAGCAACGCTGATTAATGCAGGATACTTTTACTTTCAGGATTAGTTTTGAACACTCAACATAGATTAAGCACTGCGTCGTGGAATAGTGACCAGATAACATTACGTTCTTTAAGAAACAAAATTAATGTACTCGAGCTTCGTACCCCATCACAGATTGAGTTTGATGAAAAAGACCACGATGCGCAGCACATCATCGTCCTCAGCAACGATCAAGCGATAGCTTGCGGCCGTTTGACCCGTTCAGGCGTTATCAGTCGCATTTGTGTGTTACCAGCCTTTCGTAGCTTAGGCGTTGGCGCTAATGTTCTAGCGGGCTTAGTCGATTTAGCAAAACAAGCTGAGTTAACAACAGTTAGGATCTCTGCAAAACTCGATACACTCGATTTTTACACCCAATACGGTTTTAAACCTGAGGGAAATGTCTTCATGCATGCAGGATTACCAAGGCAACATGTTTCTAGTACTATTGAGGCTATCGCGTTTTAGATACGCGATGGCATTGCTAGCTTGGCATTTTTTGCCTTAATTCAGCTATCAATTTTTCTTTACACTTCATCAACTTTTAAAACTCACCGACAGTAGCCCAATCGCATCAGCGGTGATATCTTGGCGCTAATAATAATAACCATTTGCCAATAACGTTGGAGCATTACATGTCTGTTTTTGATCTTGGATCATTTGATAACCATGAACAAATTTCTTTCTTCACTGATAAAAGCACCGGGCTCAAAGCCATCGTAGCGATCCACGACACAACCCTCGGGCCTGCGGTTGGGGGATGTCGTATGTGGGATTACGCCAGTGACGAAGACGCCATCACCGATGTATTACGGTTAAGCCGTGGCATGACTTACAAAAACGCGGTTGCTGGGTTAGCAATGGGTGGTGGTAAAGCCGTTATTATTGGTGATGCAAAAAAAGACAAATCACCAGCGCTATTTAGGTCTTTCGGCCGCGCCATAGATACCTTAGGTGGCCGTTATTACAGCGCCGAAGATGTCGGTATTACCACGCAAGACATTATGATTGCCCACCAAGAGACGCCTTACATGGCTGGATTAGAGGGAAAAAGCGGCGATCCATCACCATTTACGGCCTTGGGTACATTCTTGGGGATTAAAGCCGCCGTAAAGCACCAAATCGGTAAAGATGACCTGCAAGGTTTACGAATAGCAGTACAAGGCTTAGGCCATGTTGGCTATCACCTATGCCAACATCTATATAATGCAGGCGCCACACTCATTGTCACCGATTTAAATCAACAAGCGTTAGCACAAGTCGCGCAAGAGTTTGACGCAACGATCGTTGGATTAGATGAAATCTATAGTCAAGACGTCGATGTATATGCGCCCTGTGCGTTGGGTGCAACCATCAATGATCAAACGATTGACATCATTAAGGCGAGTATCGTCGCCGGATGTGCCAATAATCAATTAGCACAGCCTTATCATGGTGAATTATTGCGTCAGCGTGGCATATTATATGCGCCTGATTATGTTATCAATGCTGGCGGCATCATCAATGTATCTTATGATGATGATTATTGTGCAAAGAAATCAACGCGTCACGTCGAAAAAATCTATGACACACTGATGACTATATTTGTGCAAGCTGACGCAGCGGGCAGTCAAACAACCTTAATCGCAGACAACCTTGCCCAACAAATTATTGCGAACAAGAAAGCCGCTGACGCAGGAGCGAGTTAATGATTAGGGGGAGCGTCGTTTAAAATACCCTTCACCAGAAACCTTGGCGGCTTAACAAGACTAAAAGATAATGGCTAAAATTACGCCAATGGTTACTTCTGAGCATAAATAATGTAAAGTAGATTGACACTTTAAAAGCTTTACTCTGCCCTATCTGGATTATCGCAGTGTGAATTTCAATGGAACTGAAGCATTGTGAACAGCGAAAGAATATTAGAGCAACTCGTTACGCCTGCGTGGATCTATGATGTCGCCAATTATAGAATAAAATGGGCTAATAACAGTGCTTTACAACTTTGGTCAGCCCCGAATAAGGAATCACTCTATCAACGTGATTTATCGGCTGATATTACCGAAGTCACCGATAAACATTTACGTCAATTGGCGCAAGACTGTACCACTGAAAAAACAACGATCTGGTGGACGCTTTATCCAAACAACCAACCTAAGCAAGTTTATCTCAGATTTAGCAACGTATCGCAGCGTGAAAATGACATCCTCTTACTCTGCGAAGCGGTACTCTACAAGGATGAAGTTGACCGCGACACGGCTTTTGCACATAGCAATAGCCTCACCACTTTATTTGATGCTAGCGGCCAGTTTATTAGCGGTAACCTTAAGTTTAAGCAACAATATGATGTCCAAGACATCGACCTCTATGATTTGCTCGAAGTATCACCACGCGAGCTGAGCAAGCGCTTCGAAAACCACATTGAAATATCCATGGAACAACAAGTTATTACCAATGGTCGGTTATGTTGGTTTAGCTTTCAAATTAAAAGGTTATTGCCAGAGCTTCACTATTTAGTGGTACAAGAAGATATCACCAAACGAAAAACTCAAGAGCAAACATATAAGCACCTCGCGTATCACGATCAACTAACCGGCATTCTAAATCGTTATGGTCTAAATGATCATCTAACACAGATGTGTAAAATACGTCAGCCCTTTCATTTATTCTTACTCGATATCGATGCCTTTAAATTAATAAATAACAATCTCGGCCACAGTACCGGTGATAGTGTATTGGTCGAAATAGCGCGGCGATTATTGCAGTATCTACCCTCTGACTATCAAGTGAGTAGATTTGGTGGTGATGAATTTATTATTGTGGTGCCAATAAAGCCCGACAGCCAAAGCGTCGAAGCCATTAGTCAGCTAATGATAGAGATTGTTGCAAAGCCAATGGAGTCTATTGATTCTATTCAAGTCTCTGCAAGCATCGGCGCAGCTAACTTCCCAAATGACGCCCAAGAACCTAAATCACTCATCATGTATGCCGATACTGCGATGTACAAAGCAAAAGAGCGAGGTTCTAAGAGCTACGTTCGTTTCGCCAAACAAATGAGCTTAGAAATTCAGCGTCGTAGTGCAATACAGCTTGGATTAAAGAGTGCACTTGAACTAAATGAACTTGTCCCTCTCTACCAACCTATCGTTGATATGACGACCAATCAACTTATCGGAATGGAAGCCTTGCTAAGTTGGGATAGTCCAACACTAGGCAGGGTTGCACCGCAAGAGTTTGTCGATGAAGCCGAGCGTTCAGGAATGATGAATGAGATTGGCCAATGGATTTTAACTCAAGCATGTATTCAGTGTCACGATTGGCATTTACAAACGGGTAAGCAACTACGATTGTCTGTTAATGTCTCGGCGATTCAACTTAACGATAAATTTATTACCACGTTAGATGCGATCCTTAAGGAAACGGGTTTTCCGGCCGAGTGCTTGACCCTTGAGCTCACTGAGTCGATTTTCATGCTCAATATCAAGCAAGTGATCAAGCGGCTTAAGGCCATCTCAGCGCGTGGTATTAGCGTCTGCATTGATGACTTTGGCACCGGATACTCATCGCTAGCCTACATTCATAAATTACCTATCGACTCGCTAAAGATAGACCGCTCATTTATTAGCGACATTGATAATACGATTGTTGTCATTGAAGCAACAATCGCGATGGCGAGTAAACTTGGTTTAAAAATAGTTGCAGAAGGTATTGAAACACAACACCAGCGAGAAATGATGTTACGTTATCCAGGATTAATGGCTCAGGGATTCTATTACTCACGGCCCGCTAGCGTCGTTGATTTTGAACGTTTACCTTTGTTCCAAAAGTTATTACCACCGACCGATATTAATAAAATACTCAACTTTAAGGTTTAGGGTCTGTTTTTCTTTTGCGCTTGAATTTTGTTCAACTAGAGGTGTTCTGCGCAAGGCATGAGGATTGTGGCCTGGTTATTCGCGGCTTTGTCTCCTGAGTCGCTCTATTTCCTGCATCCATGCAGTCACAAGAGTAAAGACGAATAACGCTGCGCAGGGCGCCTCTAGTTGAACCCTTCGGGCAGCGTTTGTTTGAGATTTCTACGGCGTTATCGCCTATTCGTGTAGCCAGCTACACCACATAGGCTCTGCCTTGTAGAAAACCCAAACAACTCGCTGCAAAAATAAGCGACAAAGATCAACAGACCCTAAAATCTGCCAAGACAAAATTGCTGCTGCTGGGATGAGATCATCATTGTCGTTTCACCATCGTTTTGGTGCTCACGAGCACAATCAATCAGCTGATAATAGGTCGTACGATCTATTAATGCCTCTAAG
>Ga0209292_1002740_pt1 | contig 19947 bp, 18 predicted proteins | sample GOMGulsemesocosm_2_FD_184634 | JGI IMG/M metagenome (GOLD analysis project Ga0209292, IMG submission 184634) | Methane-oxidizing microbial communities from mesocosms in the Gulf of Mexico - GOM9C Gulf of Mexico (SPAdes) (version 2) | ecosystem: Environmental > Aquatic > Marine > Cold seeps... | reverse complement strand
TCACTAAAAAGAAGATAAGTAAAATAAACACCATATCAATCATAGGTGTTAGATCGACAGTGAGCGCGTCACTGTTATTTCGACTAAATCGTGTTCTCATTTATATCCCTTTAACCACTAATTTTTGTGCCAAATCCAAGGTCAATAAATTAGCTCGTTTGTTTAAGCTATGACAAAAGAATAACCCAGATAACCCAGTTACCAATCCGGCTAACGTGGTTAATAATGCTTGCGCAATGCCACTGCTAAATAATTCAGATACCCCGAGGCTGTCAGACAATACCGAGAAATTATCTATCATGCCATCAACCGTGCCGAGCAAGCCTAACAAGGGTAAAACGCCGGTTAAGGTTTTAATAAAAATAAGCTTAACCGTCAGCTGGCTCTGTAATTCCGAAATAAAACCATCACGCACCGCGATCGCCAATAAGTGTGATTGATCTTGCCACTGTGCCCATTCGGCTTGGTAATGCTTAGACAGTCGTGGATATTGCAAAGCATACTGTAAATAACAGCGCGCAATCGTCCACCACATCACCACAGATAACAGCATGATGACCCAGAAGATCAGCGATGCATTACCTAGGAATTCAAGAAACCCAGGCATTTATACATTACCTGTCATTTGCTGTTGGTTCACCGCCCTTGGTGCTGATGGTCCATCATTCACACATAGATTCAAACGCTGTTGACGCTGGGCTAATAGTCCTGCACTTTGATGCTCAATAACATGCACAATGCTGTCACTTTTACTGGTTAATAAGCTATGTAATAACATCAATGGCACAGCGGCAATCAAACCAAATTTAGTCGTTAATAAGGCTTGAGAAATACCGCTAGATAATACTTGCGGATCACTGTTGCCATAAGCCGTGATAGCTTGGAATGTTTCAATCATCCCCGCAACTGTACCTAACAACCCAAGTAACGGCGCGATGGTTGCCAGCACCGCTAACGAGCCAAGTCCTTTACGGCATTCTGGTAATTCCGCCAATATCGCTTCATCGAGAAAACGCGCTAATTCATCCGCATTACTATTTTCATGGCGATCTGCGACACCAATAATACGCCCGAGTGAATTATCGGTTAAGGTATTTAATTGCTGTTTTTGTGCTTTAATTTTCTTCGCTTCACGACCTAATACCAGCAAACGGCATAAACCTATGCTCATGCCGATAATACCCACAGCGACAATAATGCCACCGACAACACCTGCGTCAGAAAATACCTGCCACCAAGCTTTATCTTCTGTTGCACGTTTAAGTAATACACCAGCAGAAGGATCGATTAAGGTGCTAACAAAGCCGTCTTGTGGTTGTGAAAATCCGGCAATACGCGCGCTGACATCTGCCGAATTCGACGGTAATAATTGATAGCTTTCACTGGCGGGCTGATACAGTAACGGTCCTTGCGCAGTAAACGCGGTAAAGCCTGCAATTTGGGTCACAGCTAAAATTTCTTTACTGCCATCTGCCATCGTGACTGGCATATCTGTGGTAGTAACTTTGCTGCTAGCCACCATTTGTTCGGTAAACAATAACCACAAGTTTTTAATCGCACCAAGATCTGGTTCATAACTCGCTTCACTATATGGTGACAGTTGCGTTGCCCGTCCAGATAGCGTGGCACTTAATGGGCTTTTATTTAATTGCCCACGTAGATCCTGACTGGCACCGCGGAACTCACTGAACACTTTATCCAGATCAGATTTTTCACTGTTGGCGAGTTTTTGTTTGGCTAAGATCTGTTTATTGTTGGCGGCAATCGAATCTTGCAACTGGGTCATTTTTTGCTGCAAGGCTTGGTTACGTTGTGCTTGTTTGGCTAAATTGCTTTTTTGCGTGGCGAGATTAGCTTTAAATCGACTTAATGCTGCATTGTCTATCTTGGTTTCTGCAACATTACTTTGTTTCACTTGCTGTAATAGGTCATCCAATGGCGTAGCATTAGCGTTAAACATCAATAAGCTAGTCGCGATAATAATCAAGGCGTTAAAACGTGTTGATATGCTCTTATTGATAGTCGTGGTTGTCATCGTCGCAATAGCCATTATAACGCCTCCTGCGATTTAACTGTTGCTACGGAATGCGCTGCTTCTAACAAAGGTAACGCGAGTAAGGTCGGTACCGTTTTATTGTCTGCCACGTCATAGGCTTGTTTCACTTTCGGCAACCAAGTTGCAGGTAAGTCTAACCAAGTACGGCTGCTATTATCCCAATAACCGGCGTTGTGATGATCTGGCGTCAGATAATACAAAGCCACCCGACCAACCCGAATAAGCTGGACGGTTTTATCCACATCACTTAGCGGTAATTGTGCTTGCCATGTTTCGATCGTATCACCGTATTCAGTTTCGATTTGATAAGCTTCTAAGATACGACGGTATTTATCCGCAACACTGATATTCGGATTGTCTAACAAGCGATTAAGTTCAGCTAAACGCAATTGGCGTTCTTGCCATAAGAAAGGGATGTCTTGTTCGACAAACAGTGTCAGAACTTGCACCATTTGTTGCATTAGTGGCGTCAGTTCCATCCGCGTTTCACGGACGTTAGCCATGTTATGTTCTAAACCAATTAATAACTGCTGCTGTTGCGCTACCTGCTTTTCAAGTTGGCTGGTATACGTTGTAAGCACAGCGTTTTCGCGTAATAAGGCGCGGTACTCCGCCACCGTTTCACTGGTTTTTTCATCTAATTCAGCAATGTTGTTCTGAGTACGTTGCGCTTGCGCCTGTGATTGCTGCTTACTGCCGATTATATTATCAAGCTCGCTAGCCGCTTGGACAGGCATGATTAACGTGCCTGCAAGTAACCCGATAGACCAAATTGCTGAATAGTTCATGTTCTTCCACTGTTTATGCCGTGATAATTAAATATGGTGATTAAATGTGATGTTCTGGGTTAACGATTACATAAACAGCCAACCTAAATGAGAATCATTATATTTAAGCTAAGTGTATTTAGCAATGAATTCAAAAAAATATGTTAATATCGTACCCATTATTGGTAAACACACTGCAGAGCGCAATTATGATCATTCCCTATAAGCAACTCGATAACGATACACTAAATACCCTAATAGAGCACTTCGTGTTACGCGAAGGTACTGACTATGGCACCCTAGAGATGTCGATGTCAGAAAAAGTGTGTCAGGTAATCAGGCAACTTGAAACTGGGGATGTAGTTATCGTTTACTCTGAATTACACGACAGTGTGAACATCTTGCCAAAGAGCGAAGTTCTTAAAAACCCACAATAATTGTGCAAATTTTATACTTGATCTCAGTTCATTTAACTCGTATAACATAGCACTCACTCCTTTAACTCAACTAGTTGGTCGATCAAATGTCAGCAAAACATCCTATTATTGCTGTGACAGGTTCATCAGGCGCCGGTACTTCTACCACTAGCTTGGCCTTTGCACACATGTTCCAGCAAGAAAACATCAAAGCCTCTTTTATTGAAGGTGACAGTTTTCATCGTTATACCCGTCCCGAAATGGATGTAGCGATCCGTAAAGCCCGTGAACAAGGTCGACATATCAGCTATTTTGGCCCTGAAGCCAATGATTTTGAGTTACTGGAAAATTTCTTTCAAGACTATGGCCGTGATGGCAGTGGTAAATACCGCCGCTATCTACATACCTTTGATGAAGCCGTGCCATACAATTTAATGCCGGGTACCTTTACCCCTTGGCAAGATATTGACGCGGGCACTGATATTTTATTCTATGAAGGTCTACACGGCGGTGTCGCAACCAAAGACAATGACGTGGCGAAACATGTTGACCTGCTAATTGGCATGGTTCCTATCGTCAACTTGGAGTGGATCCAAAAGTTAGTCCGAGATACTGAAGACCGTGGCCACTCGCGTGAAGCAGTGACAGATTCGATCGTTCGTTCGATGGATGATTACATTAACTTTATTACGCCACAATTTTCACGTACCCACATTAACTTTCAGCGAGTGCCGTTAGTCGATACTTCGAATCCATTTAGTGCGACAGCGATCCCAACGCTAGATGAAAGTTTGGTGGTGATCCGTTTTCAAAGCGTGAAGAATATTGATTTCCCTTATTTGCTGACCATGATTTCAGGTTCATTCATTTCCGGTATCAATACCTTGGTGGTGCCTGGCGGAAAAATGGCTCTGGCGATGGAGCTTATCTGTGCGCCGCTTATTCGTCAGTTATTAGTCGAAGGTAAAATTAGCTAACTGTTAATAGATAGCATGTTAGTTCACTAGGCTCATAAATAAAAAGTTATGAATACAAAAGGGAGACGCTGTCAGACAGCGTCTCCCTTTTGTTTATCTGGCGTTTAATCTTTTATTAAACACTTTATTTTGCTATTTATTAAAAAATCTATAAAACAATTACAGCGCCAAGAACAAACTGATAAATAACGGTGATGACAGGCTTAAAATAAAACCACTGACAATCGCCAAAGGTACATAACCGTTACCACCGGATTTTTGGATCATCGGCAGTGTGAAGTCCATTGCCGTCGCGCCCGCATAACCAATGGCGGTGGATGGATGCAAACGAATTAACGCCGGTATAATCAAGATAGCCACCAGCTCACGGCCTAAATCTATGATAAATGCGGCGCCACCATAGACTGGCGACAAACCGTCGGTTAACAAGATACCCGATAACGAATACCAACCAAACCCCGACGCTAATGCTAAGCCATTGCTTAATGGGATCTCCAGTAGAAACGCGGCAACCAAACCACCAACCCAAGAACTGGTCATCATCACTAACGCGATCTTAATGCCCCAAGTATTGAGTAATATTTCTCGTAGTTGCATGCCACTATTACGTAACTGACAGCCGATAAGCAGTAGCAATAATACCAATGCCCCCTCACTGATAGCATCAATATCAATCAGCTCTGGCGAGATAAATAGCCCCACAACAAAACCCGCCGCAATCAACAAAATTAATTGTGCGGACTCTAAGATAAGGTGCCACTTACTTAATGACTCACCCTCACCTTCGACTGTTTTTGATAAACGTTTATCCAGTCCCCATAAAGCCAACAAGTTGGCGGCAGACACACAAGCCAACACAGTAAAACTGTACAACCCTATGTTCTGAATGTTTTGCGCAAAGTTATCCAGATGCGACAAACTAATGCCCATCAAAAATAAGATCACGTACACCATTTTACTGGTAGCGACGTTGACCCAATGAATATGTTTCTGCTGCTTTAGCGCAACAATGTAACCTAATACCAAAGGTATTATTACAATCAAAAATCCTGAATACATCTTAAAGTCAGTCCTACAAAGATTAAGCGACGACACTTACCGCATCAAGCGTATTAGTGAGTGTCTCAAACTGTGCAGTGCTATTAATCAATAAGCATACACGCTCACCTTGCTGCTTACGCGCTTGTGCTTGCGTGGCAAAATCAGCACTTAATATCGGATAACGCTCAGCATCACGGCGACATAATTCAACAAAATCAGCGATACTTTCATTACGTTCATCACCGTCTTCGACGTACAAAATAACATCCGCTTGTTGCATTAAGCGTAAAGCTCTTAATCGTAATAGGTCGGTTTCATCAGGTAATTTAATTAAATAAATATCACCTTCAACATCGCCATGGGGTGTCGTTAATTGCAGGTCAAATTCTTGTTGTAATTGCCCGCTATCGGTTGCCAGTACCACAGCTTTAGAACTGAAGAAACGTTCCCAAAAACGACGTCTTTCTGTCACGCTGCTAAATTGTTGTTTCACCCGTTCACGCTGTTCACCAGCAAAGGCACCGAGTGGCCCCAGCGTTTCGGGTAACAAAGCTTCGAGTTTTTCACGTAAATAACGGATCAATACCGGCGACAAACCACCACTAGAGATAGCGATTTGTAATGGTGAACGGTCGATAATAGACGGAGTGATAAATTCACACAGTTCAGGTTGGTCTGCAACATTGACTAATAAGTTACGTTCGCAGCAATCTTGCCATACTTGTTTGTTAAGCAAGGTATTGTCAGTGGTCACCCATACCATCACGTAATCACCGAGATAATCGCTATGATAACCGTCGATGATCGCCGTAATCTTGGCATCATCACAGTAACGTTGCAGCGTATCATTTAAACGCGGAGATATAACGGTCACCTTGGCACCGGCACTCAACAACAAGTCAACTTTTCGACTTGCCACTTCACCGCCACCGACTACCAGCACGCTTTTATCATTTACATCCATAAAAATTGGCAAATACTGCATGTTACATCCATTTAAAAGTGCATAAACAGCAGTTAGTATACGGTGCAACCTGCTGATAGTCATCAATATCACGGCTATAGAAAATAATTAATTTAGTGGCACAGAAAATGCTTATATCTACATAACAAGAAATCTAAGAAGAAATACAGAAATAATGTCACCCGTCAGACAATTTTTTGACAGTAGTTATTAGTAGAGGCTTGATCATGCACGAACTTAAGCAATATATTCAAAATTACAAACAGATAAACATCGCCACCACTTGGTTACTGCTTGCTGCAGCATTAGTATTACTATTGCCAACCACGGCGCTATCGGTATCAGGATTAGACCTATGGGTCACGGAATACCGTGGTTATATCTCTATTATTGTCATCTCAGCGATTGCTTATTTTATCGCATTATTGCTTGTACAAGCCGGACAAGCGGTACTTGAGAAGCAAACCGAAACCGGTACCATGAACAAGATAAATAAAATGGTGAAGGTGATGAATACCTCTGAACAAGCGGTGATCCGTGAATTTATTTTTCAAAAGAAAGATATTATCTCACTGCCATTAGAAGCCGCTGCCGTGGCTAATTTAGTCAATAGCTGTATTTTGGTGCCAGCATTAAACAGTCAAGAGATCATCGGCACGGGCAGCAAAATCAAACTTTGCATTAATATTAAAGCACGGCCGTTACTTGATCATAAAGCATTAGGCTTTCCGGCAGGTAAAATGACTGAACTGCAAGCGCAGGCTCTGAAATCAGCACGCCCAGCATTTGCCAAAGAGTTTTACATTCGTCACTAAGCCGCAACAGACGCCGACGCGCTAACCGACAGAAACCAACACAGCAAAGCACATAATTTAATGTACTTTGCTGTATTGGTGACAGCGAATGATAATTATCCCGTCTTTTTACAATTCTCTATTCAGATTGCCGCCATAAACGAGTAAACTAACTAAATAATTCTATTTGACGTTCATTGCTAATCATAAGTGATGGATAGTAAGAGGTAATCCGTGTCTATTAAATTTATCGCATCTTCAAAACTACCAACACCTTTTGGTACTTTCATAATGCACGGCTTCGAAGACTCAGAAACAGGCAAGGAACATGTTGCGCTAACTTATGGTGAGTTAACTAAAGACGAAGTCACACTAGGACGTATCCATTCAGAATGTTTAACCGGTGATGCTTTGTTTAGTTTACGCTGTGATTGTGGTTTCCAGCTTGAGACCGCAATGAAAAACATCACCGAAGCGGGTGCTGGTTTTATTCTGTATTTACGTCAAGAAGGTCGTGGTATCGGTCTGTTAAACAAGATCCGTGCGTATAATTTACAAGACTCTGGAGCCAATACCGTTGAAGCCAATGAAAAATTAGGCTTTGCTGCAGATCTACGTAATTATGCCATGTGCAAACCTATGTTAGAGCACCTCGGTATTAATAAAGTAAAATTAATGACCAACAACCCAAAAAAATTAGCGGCAATGGAAGAATACGGCGTTAATGTGGTGGCACGTCAGCCATTACAAGTGGGTAAGAATATGCACAATGAACATTATTTGAAAACCAAAGCCGACAAGCTTGGTCATATGATGACTGAAGAGCATTTTAAAGAAGATTAATACGAATATCGTCAATAAATAATAACAGCAGCCATTCGCTGCTGTTATTACCTTTCGTACTGTTATTTCAAAACCATAGTTATTTTCAGCGCTATAGTTCGCTAGTTCGCTCAGCTAAATAACCTTCATAATCTGGTATGTCATGTTCATACTTACTGCTGGTATGGATCGAATCAATAATAAAATCTGCCGTTGCTGGATTGGTCGCCACCGGAATATTCCAGACTGCTGCTAAACGTAATAATGCTTTTACATCCGGATCGTGTGGTACCGCATTCATTGGGTCCCAGAAGAAGATCATCATATCAATCTCGCCTTCTGCAATCAGTGCGCCAAGCTGTTGATCGCCGCCCATAGGACCACTAAATAGCGCTTTAACAGGTAGTTCAACGTGTTTAGTCAATAAGGTGGCAGTGGTACCAGTACCGAATAAATGGTGTTTTCGCAGAATATCAGCACGTGCTTGTGACCAAGCAATTAAATCTGATTTCATGTGATCATGGGCTACAAGCGCGATACGTTTGTTAGCTGCCATGCAACGGGTAATTTTTTGCATCAGTGACCTACTTTTAATTTACAAATGATAACTTAAGACACAAATTTACAAATGATAGCTCAAGACAATGAGACTGATGATACTACTAAATAAACGGACTTACACTGATAGGCATCCCATATCAGGCACTCAAATGCGTACCTGATAGGGTTATTCATATTACAACATTAATTACGAGCGCAATTAATGGTCACCGCCACCGAGTTCTAACAAGGTCGCATTACCACCTACAGCAGTAATATTGATAGTACGGGTACGCTCGGTAATAAAGCGCAGGATAAAGTGATTATCCGTCACATATGCCAATGCACTACCACTGATTTCCGCCACCAGCTGCGCCAATAAACCAGTACGCGTTGATAATGTACGGTTAATATTTTGCGCAGTTTTAGCATCACCGGTAAACGCAACACCCGCTACTTTAGGTGATTCAATCAGCGCTGTTAGCTCTGTTTCTTCAGCACCTTGCACGACGAGTTCAGGGATACCCGCGGCATGTAGCGTATTAAGCAGTACAAACTGTAATGCTTGCTGTGCTTGCGGTAAAGCCAACACTAAGGTATTACCGGCTAACAACGCCGCACTGATATGACCAACAATGGCATTAATCGTGCTGCTTTGCTCTGCGTCCGTCGCCGCAACAACAAACAAACCACGTCCAGCACTGTAAAGTTCGTTCACTTCACCTGTCGGTCCAGGCATTAATTTTTCATCGCCCAGTAAGGTGATCGCTTGGTGTTTTTGGTATTTCGCCATTTCGCCAGCAAGCTTTCCGAGTGCCGCTTCTTGGCTAATGATCTCAACCCATTTGTTAATCAACTCTGCACGAGCAATCACGCCTTGCTCATTCCAACTCTGCCAAGCACAAAGGCCAGTTTCAATCAGATGCTGCGTCTGTACTAATTTCTTTTCTACAACCATGGTTTAACTCCTTAATTTACAATACGCAGCTTAAGCGCCAACAACTTGCTTAGTGAAACGATAGAGATAATGTGGACCACCCGCTTTTGGACCCGTACCTGATAAACCTTGACCACCGAATGGTTGCACACCAACCACAGCGCCAACTTGGTCGCGGTTGATGTAGCAGTTACCCACTCTGATTTGACGTTCGATATCAGTGTAAGTACGTTCATTACGACTGTGGATGCCCATGGTTAAACCAAAACCTGTGGCATTAATTTCGGCAATCACATTATTTAAATCGCCTGCTTTATAACGCACGATATGTAAAATAGGACCGAACTGTTCATTCTCTAGTTGGTTAATGCTGTTAATTTCAAATGCAATTGGGGCAATAAAATCACCAAAGTTACATTCGTCACTCAGACTCACTTCACCGACTAATTTGCTGGTCGCACGCATTTTATCTATGTGTGCTTGCAGTTTATTCTTCGCTAATAAGTCAATCACCGGACCAACATCAGTATGATGCTGTTGCGGTAGACCAACGTGTAATTCTTGCATCGCACCTTGGATCAAAGTGGTAATACGGTCGGCAACATCTTCTTGCACAAACAGTACACGTAATGCTGAACAACGTTGACCCGCAGAGGCAAATGCAGAGCGCATCACATCACGTACAACTTGTTCTGGCAGTGCCGTACTATCAACGATCATGGTGTTTTGACCGCCCGTTTCAGCAATCAGCGTCGCGACGTTAGTATCACGCTTGGCTAACGCACGGTTAATCACTTGCGCTGTTTCTGTTGAACCGGTAAATACCACACCAGCGATACGTTCATCAGCTGTCAGTAATGAACCAACCGCAGCACCGCCACCAGGCAGTAAATGTATCGCTTCTTTAGGCAGACCTGCTTCTAACATAAGTTCCATAGTACGCGCTGCAATCAAGCTGGTTTGCTCTGCCGGTTTAGCGATAACGGTATTACCCGCCACTAATGCTGCTGCAACTTGACCAAGGAAGATCGCTAACGGGAAGTTCCAAGGGCTGATACAAACAAATACACCTTGTCCCTGACGTGTGACTTGCTGGGCAATACCATCAAAACGTACTTGAGTTTTTGCTACCGAGAAGTTTTCAGTCGCTTGCATTGCGTAGTAACGACAGAAATCAACCGCTTCACGCACTTCATCTAAGCTATCGTGAATGGTTTTGCCCGCTTCTTTATGGCATAACGCCACTAATTCAGCCAAGTTTGCTTCTAATAAATCGGCGACCTTATCTAAACATGCCGCACGCTCAGCGACAGGTACTGCAGACCAAGTTGGGAAGTAGTCCGCAGCAGTATCTAACGCAGTTGTTACTTCAGCTGGTGTTGACCACAATACTTGACCCACGTGAATACGACGGTCGTAAGGGGCGCTGACTGGCTTAGCATTGGCTAATTCCGTAGTGATCACTTGACCATTAACCACAGGTGCCGCTTGCCAGGTTTTTTGCATCTGTAAAGTCAGTTCGTTATTAAACGGCGTGATCTCGCTGATGATATCAACATTGATGTTGCATGAGTTTTTACGTCCCGCAAAGATCTTAGTCGGTAATGGGATCAAGCTATTATGTAATGTCGGACGACTATCTAGCGTATCAACCGGATGTTCAGTTAACTCCGAGATCGGACAGTCGGCATCAACCAAACGGTGTACAAACGAGCTGTTAGCACCATTTTCTAATAAACGGCGAACCAAGTATGGCAGCAAATCTTTATGGCTACCCACTGGCGCGTAGATACGTACGTCAACACCATAGATCTCTAAGGCGTGGTTATATAACGCATCACCCATGCCGTGCAGACGCTGGAATTCAAACTCTTTATGCTCAGCCATCGTCGCAATTGCAGATACTGTGTGGGCATTATGGCTGGCAAACTGTGGATAGATACAACCGCGAATTTGCTCACTTAACAAGAAACGTGCACACGCAAGATAGGCAACATCGGTTGCTTCTTTGCGGGTATAAACCGGGTAAGCATCAAAACCATTTTGCTGTGATAATTTAAGCTCAGTATCCCAATAAGCGCCTTTCACTAAGCGCAGTGGGATCACATCGCCCTGCTCTTTTGCTAATGCCGCAAGCCAAACCAAAGTTGGTAGCGCACGCTTAGAGTAAGCTTGTACTACGATACCGAATTTACCCCAACCTTGCAGTTTCGGATTGCGGTAGAGTTTTTCAAATAATGCCAGTGATAATTCTAAACGATCGGCTTCTTCCGCATCAATCGTAATACCCACATCTAAATCACGCGCACGTAATAGTAATTCTAATACCGTATCGTGCATTTCAGTCATCACACGCGCTTCGTTAGCTACTTCATAACGCGGGTGTAATGCTGATAACTTAATCGATACTGTTGGTGCTGGCGTTTTGTCGTTGGCGTAGGTATTTTTACCCACTGATTCTACCGCTTGGATATAATCATTAAAATATTTCTGCGCATCAGCGGTTGTTAGTGCTGACTCACCCAGCATATCAAACGAATAGGTAAAACCTTTATCGCGAGATGAGCGGCCATTTTTTTGTGCTTCTGCAATGTTACGACCCAATACAAATTGGTGTCCCATGATCTTCATGGCTTGGTTCATCGCTTGACGAATAATCGGTTCGGATACTTTATTCACTAAACGGCTAATCGTACTACCCGCTGATTTAGTATCTTTGCGATCCATGCTAACCACTTTACCAGTCAGCAGTAGTCCCCATGTTGACGCATTCACAAATGTCGAATCAGAATTTTTTAAATGTGATTTCCAATCTGCGACACTTAATTTGTCACGGATTAATGCATCAGCTGTTGCGGCGTCAGGAATACGCATCAATGCTTCAGCAAGACACATCAACAAAATACCTTCTTTGGTATCTAGGCTGTATTCCAATAACAAGGCATCAATCATTTGAATAGCTTGTTTATCAGCGCGCACGCGTTCGATTAACACTGTTGCGTTGGTGGTGATCTGAGATTTTTCTTCTGCAGATGGGCGGGCCATTGGTAACAATTCTGCTAACCATTTCGACTCATCAACCATATACAAAGGTGATATTAACTGCCAAAGTTCATCCAGTGGACGATCTATAAACGACGGAGAAAGTGCATCTAACGCTTTAAACATACCAAGGGCCTCTTAACTTACGAAATTTAATGCTGCGAGAGTGTTACATTAAAGATACGAAAATAATATGAGTTAGTTAGCAGAAATAGAAAGAAAATGTGTTTTATATAAAATAATTAGTACTTCACTTCAGTTTATGCGGCAATTTAAGACCAAATGCCGCATAAAAATCAGAAAACTAGTCTTTATGGTAAGCGTTGTAAGGATAGAAGGTGGCGGCTAACAAGACAAGCTGTGACCAGCAATAGTATTTTTATATACCAGATAGGCGCAAAATAAATGGCTAATAACATCGCCAGCCACATACTAGAGAGTGAACTCAATAGCTGTTTTTTACTGATACCTTTACGTAATAGATAATTGGTTAAATAAGGACCAAGGTAGCGATGGTTAAACAGCCATAGCTGCAATTTTCGCGAAGACCGGCTGAAGCATGCCGCGGCTAATAATAAAAATGGCACCGTGGGTAATAAAGGTAAAAAAATACCCAGCACACCAAGCGCAACAGCAAGACAACCAGCACACAGCAATAATGCCCGCCATGGCTGCGACACTAAAAAATTTTCAGCCATTATTGGTTCACTAACCATATCACCGGATTCAGTTGTACTTGGCTTGGTCGAAGGTTTATTCATCATCGTTTCTTGTCACCACTTTATTAGCAATAAACAGCTGTATTGTTATGCACCATACCTCATCATAAAGCAGCGCAGGCATTGAATACTAGTTTAGTTACTATTTTAATACTGGCGAGTCCCCACTAAATTGAGGAATATTAATATTATGGAGGGACTTTCACGGCAGTTTTAGAACAAATGATTCGGCCAAAAAATCTGGGCCATCAGACCTACATCAAAATCTGATAACCCAGCAAACACACCTATAAATTACTCAATCCCCATCAATAAACGTGGTAAAAACAGAGCTAAGTCCGGAACAAATGTCACCAGGATCACCATAGGTAAATGACCAAAGAACAATAACTTAACCGTCGGTAGAATATATTTATTGAGTGGTAATTTCGCGACACCTCCGGCCATATAGAGCATGGGGGCACAAGGGGGCGAAACATTACCCAGCCCAAGATTTACACCAACGATAGCGGCAAAATGAATAGGGTGAATACCAAGGGCCTGCACGACCGGCAAGAAAATAATTGCCGCTAATACGCCACCAGAAATATCATCAACAATCATCCCGATAAGCAGTAGTAATAAATTGATAACCAACAGGATAACGAGTTTGTTATCCGATATTGTTAACAAGGCTTCGGCAAGCTGCTTGGGAATTTGCTCAAGGATCATTGCTCGACTCATAATAAACAAGAAAAACAATACCGCCATAATGGAGCCAGTCATAGTGACAGCTCGAACAGTGGCACTGCCTAAGGTTTTAAATGTCAGTCCCTTGTAGACCATCAAACTTACCGGAATAGCATAAATAACCGCAATTGCAGCCGCTTCTGTTGGCGTCGCAATACCACTATAAATAGCACCTAAGATAATGATTGGCATCAACAATGCGAACATTGCATTGTATCCCGATTTAGCGACGCCGCGTACGGCCTCAGCGAAAGGAAGAGCAGGGTCGACTTTTATCGATGTATCGTTACGTAAAAACCAGAAGTTCAAGCCGCAGTATATTAGCGTTAACAAGATGCCCGGAATAATAGTCGATAAAAATGCAGCGCCGACAGACAGTCCTCCGGTAATCGAAAAAATAATCATCGGGATGCTTGGCGGAATTAGCAGCGCTAATACCGAAGAGCAAGCAACCAACGCTGTCGCATGCCCCTCTGGATAACCTTCTTTAACCATCCGCGGGATCATGATTTGTCCAATCGCTGCAATCGCCGCCGATGAACTGCCTGAGATCGCGCCAAAAAGCGCACAGGTCAAAACAGTTACAGCACCGAGACCACCCTTAAGGCGACCTACGATTGAATTAACAAAATCAAGTAAGCGCTCTGAGATCCCGCCTTCGGCCATTAAAATCCCAGCTAAAATAAACAAAGGCAACGCTAGCAGAGCAAAACCACTCGCGGTATTAAAGCCATGGGTAACTAAAAATGAAATATCATTACCGGTAGCATAGGTAAATAAAATAGCGCCAATACCAAATGAAAATGCCACCGGAATTTCGGCTAATAACAAAATAACTATGACTAGCATAGATAAAAGGAAGATAACCATAATGCTAGTCCTTATCGTTAATTAAAGATTGATGCCCTAGGGCTGATGATTGAGCTTTCGCGGCGGCCAATAGCGCACTAAAATCTTTGATGGCATGCAGTAAGAAATAGCCCGCCATCATAAGAAAACCAAAGATCATGCTGGCACTCCAGAGTCCTTTAGGCCATTGTAAATACAAACTCATTCGTCCTTTTTCAATCATATATAATCCGTATTTAGTCGCGTAATAACCAAAGATACAGGCGGCAATGGCACAAATAACCGAGCCGATAAAGCGGATCATTTCAATTTTAAACGGGTCGCTAACAACGAGGCTAACGATACCGCCGTGAATGTGTGAACGCTGCTTAGTCGCATAACCCATACCAAGAAAGTATGCCCATACAGCCATTAAAATTGCAGCTTCTTCTATTCCCGCAAAAGGAGAATCGAGCGCATAACGCATGATGACTTGGGCGAACATTAAGATGGCGAGTCCGAGACCGTTAAAGATCATCGCCGCTTTGAAACAGGAATCGAGCAAAAATTCAAACCGCAGCAGCACTGATTTTTTTACTTTACCTGGGGAGTCAACCTGCGGAGGTAGACTAGCGGATGCTAATTTGCTGGGATTCATAAATATATCCTCTTACATCTGGAGGTTTTGGGGCCAGGTCATGTGGTTACAGACCTGAACCCAGGTTAGGCATAATAAGAAATTATTTAATACCAGCTATCTCACGCATCATGTTCATGATATCGCTACCGACTTTTTTCTCCATGTATGGCCATTCTTTTGCGTACAGGATATCTTTAGCTTTAGTACGCTCTTGGTCTGATAATTCGATAACTTTAATCCCATTATCGCGAACCTTGTCTAAGAATCCGTTATCGAGCGATTCCGCTTCCTGCCAAGCCCATTTGAGCGTTTCATCCGCAGCAGCTTGCATTTTATTTCTCTCGGCCACAGGAAGATCTTCCCACCAATCTTTATTAACTAACCAGAAAGCATGCTCAAAATAATCTCGGGTTAAAATGTAAGCCTCTAGCACATCACGCATCTGATAGATTTCAACTGCCGGACCAAACGCTCGACCATCGACAGTGCCTAACTGCAGAGCGGTGTACAGCTCAGAATACGGCATAGGAACCGCGGCAAAGCCCCAATTTTTAAAACGCTCAATAGCGAGTGGCGATGGGATCACCCGCATTTTTATGCCTTTTGCATCTTCAGGAAAGTTGGTCGGAATTTTGTCGACACCTTTACGGATAGTAATAGAACCAAAACCTGTTGGGATAGTACCGAGGGCGACGAGATCCATATCGGCAAAAATATCATTGTACACATCTAACATCGGGCCGCCGGGGCCGTAAACTTTACGTGCACTGGCCCAGTCATCAACCACATAACCTAGCCAAGTCAGATCGAGTCGACCATCAAATTCAGACGCGCCATAAGTAATCGTCATGGGGATAACACCCATCATCGTTTGCTCAAACTGCGAGGTCCAGTCACCTAAATCACCGCCAGGATGATAATCGGCAGTATAAGAAGAGCCTTGCTCTTTCATTTGTTCTATGAAATTTTGAGAAGTCTGGTGAAAAATATGTTCGGTGTTATAAGCCTGGGCAAAAATAAAATCATCACCAGCCATTGCAGTATTGGCTGCCGACACACTCAACGCGGCGGCAAGGGTACACGCACTAACCAATCTACTTTTAGTATATTTAGCTTTATTAAACATTACATAATCCTCTGTTTTAGGTTTTATAAGCCTTACTTCAGAATAATGTTTTTATTCAAAGCCTAGGCGAAGTCAACTTGATTCTGCCCGGCTTTATAGTTTATATAAATTCAAGAAACCTTAACTAAAGTTAACCATTTGTTAACCTAATGTGCCATATGTGTTTATCAATTGCTTAACCACTTGAAATAGAGCTAATAAACCAAGATAAAGACAAAATACAGACTTTTGACTACCATAAGCAGCCATATGTAAATTATTACTCTGGAGGCACTAAGGTCACAAGAATGGAAAAGCGCCTAGTGTGCGCTTTATACTATCTGTATTTTGGATATGCTTGGATACAAGAATATGATCTTGGGAGGGGTTATTTCACCGCCGTATTATCGAGCAGTTCCATAAAAGTATCTAAAATAATATTTGAACGACTACTTTTTCTGGTCACCGCCGAGTAATAGGTTGCGATGCGAAACCTATCTGGTTTTATTGCTCTGACCTTGCGATCTGTCACCCATTGCCGAGCTAGGTGGTCGGGTAAATAACCTATGTAACGTCCAGTCAGGATCAGAAAAGCGATACCTTCACGATCAGTGGCGCTTGCCGTGCTATTGAGCTTCTGTAGCGATTGCTTAATTTCAGGTGTCTGTTGATAAGATAAAACCACCGCATCAGACGCTGAGATCATCGCGTTGGTAAGCTGTTTATCATCGAGATTAAAAAATGGATGATCTTTACTGCAATATAAGAGCGACTCTTCCTGATATAACTGATAGTAATTGAGACCAGGCAATAATCGTAGTTCAGGTACCGCACCGACATGTAACCGACCATCAAGCACATTGATCTCAATTTGATCCGGCGGCATCATCCTAATGTTAATGTGGATTTCAGGCCCCAAATCTTTTAGTGCCATAAGCGCATCAGTCAGTCTCATGTGTTCAATGGTAGTCAGATTATCGGTAATACCGATATTAAGTTCGCCTTTAAGTTGCTCATTAATACCATTAACCTGAGTCCGGAATGTTTCTAATGCGATAAGCAGCTCAAGCACAGACTGATAAACCTCAGCGCCTTCTTCGGTCAAAGAAAAACCGGTACGACCTCGCTGACAAAGTTTTAAATTAAGTCGTTGTTCAAGATCTGAAATAGCAATGCTGATTGCAGGACGACTAATATTTAATTCGACCTCAGCAGCTGAAAATCCACCACAATCCACCACGGTTTTGAATATCCGTAATGTCCGTAGATCAATATTACTGACTTGGCCTGTGAAACCTCGTTTTTTAATCGTCATATCTCACCAATAGGTAAATAAATACTTAATAAAAATTAATAACGTTTAGATTTAATTAAGTTAGCAGTCGATAAAGTATCAGTCAATATCTACTCTGGGTAACCATTAAGCGGATGTGATATCGGTAATAAAAGCGGTTTAATGGGGATGCTATTGAAAGAGGAAAGTATAGCCAAAATATGAATTAACATGTCGTGATACCAATTGCAGTAATTAGTGGTCTATTATTTCGCCGGAAAAATTGACAATAACAAGGCGTTAATTGCCGTAACTAGTTATTCTAATTACAAAATTAACAACGTAGTTAGTGTCTATTTTAACCAGAAAGAATGATCATCTATTTATTGTGATTGGTATTACAATGCGGCTTAAATTTATTAAGCCGCGCTGATTTTATTGTCAGTAATTAACTAAGCAAACGCGAAACTTGCCCCTTCGCGGACGCCACTTGATGGCCAGCGTTGAGTGATAGTTTTACGTTTAGTGTAAAAACGTACGCCGTCGGGACCGTAGGCATGTAAGTCGCCAAACAATGAGCGTTTCCAGCCTCCAAAACTATGATAAGCAACCGGCACTGGTAACGGAACATTAATGCCAACCATACCCACCTGGATATTATCTGAGAAATAACGCGCAGCCTCACCATCACGAGTAAAGATACAGGTACCATTGCCATACTCATGATCGTTAATTAACTGCATCGCCTCTTGCATGGTTTTAACCCGCATCACCTGTAATACCGGACCAAAGATTTCAGCCTCGTAACTGTCCATTTCAGCGGTGACGCCATCAATTAAGGTTGCACCAACAAAGAAGCCATTTTCATAACCTTCAACCTGAGGCTGGCGACCATCAACAACAATTTTTGCGCCCTGGCTTTCGGCGCTGGTGATATAACCTTCTACTTTTTCTTTATGTGCTTGCGTAATTACCGGGCCAAAATCATTGCTGGCATTGTCATAAGCGCCAACACTCAGATCTTTCATCGCTACAGTCATTTTTTCCACTAACAAATCAGCGGCTGCATCACCTACAGCGACAGCGACCGACAGTGCCATACAACGCTCTCCTGATGAGCCAAACGCCGCACCCAACAATTGATTTACCGCGTTGTCCATATCTGCATCAGGCATAATGATGGCATGATTTTTAGCGCCGCCCAATGCCTGACAGCGTTTGCCATTGGCACTCGCTGTGCTGTAAATGTACTCAGCAATCGGTGTTGAACCAACAAAACTGACCGCTTTGACTCGCTCGTCATTTAATAATGCATCGACGGCTTCTTTATCACCATTCACCACATTCATTACACCATCTGGCAGTCCCGCTTCTTTTAACAATTGAGCGATAAATAGGGTTGAACTTGGATCTCGTTCTGATGGTTTCAAGATAAAGCAGTTACCACAAACGATCGCCAGCGGGAACATCCACATCGGCACCATTGCAGGGAAATTAAATGGCGTAATACCCGCGACGACACCTAAAGGCTGAAACTCACTCCAGCAATCAATATCAGGGCCAACATTCTTGCTATGTTCACCTTTAAGTAACTCGGGTGCACCACAGGCGTACTCGACATTTTCAATGCCGCGTTGCAGTTCGCCTGCCGCGTCGTGTGATATCTTGCCGTGCTCTTCACCGATTAATCTACAAATGGTGTCGGCATTTTTTTCTAACAATTCTTTGAAACGAAACATAACCCGCGCACGTTTTATCGCTGGGGTATTACGCCATTGTGGGAAGGCGGCTTCAGCTGCCGAAATTGCCTGTTCAACCGTTTGCTTTGATGCTAAAGCAACTTTTTTTTCTGCGATGCCAGTGGCTGGATTAAAGACATTTTGAGTACGGGTATTATCACTAATATTAGTGTCTACCATTTCACCATTGATTAAATGACCAATTACGTTATTCATATTAATTCTCCACTCGAGGGGATTAAGCCCCACTATTAAATTGTTTAAACTATTTCGTTAAAGGTTTCGCCAAGGGCATTAATCAACGAATCAATTTCTTCACGTTCACTGGTAAATGGCAGGCCAAGCTGAATAGTTGCACCGCCATAACGCACATAAAATCCTTTTTTCCACATTTGCATCGCGATTTGATAAGGGCGTAACCCCGGCTCCCCCGCTATTGGAGCGATAGTAAAACCGGCGGCAAAACCATAATTACGAATATCGGTAACGTGTTTACAACCTTTGAGGCTATGGACCATTTCTTCAAAATAAGAACTATGATCGTTAACACGTTCAATT
>Ga0209292_1002738_pt1 | contig 19967 bp, 15 predicted proteins | sample GOMGulsemesocosm_2_FD_184634 | JGI IMG/M metagenome (GOLD analysis project Ga0209292, IMG submission 184634) | Methane-oxidizing microbial communities from mesocosms in the Gulf of Mexico - GOM9C Gulf of Mexico (SPAdes) (version 2) | ecosystem: Environmental > Aquatic > Marine > Cold seeps... | reverse complement strand
ACCCGCATATAAGATAGCTCGACCGTTAATATTACGTGCTGCTCGGCCAATAGTTTGAATTAAGGACCTGTCAGACCGCAAAAACCCTTCTTTATCTGCATCTAAAATCGCCACTAAAGAAACCTCAGGCATATCTAAACCTTCGCGGAGTAAGTTAATTCCAACAAGTACGTCAAACTTACCTAGCCTAAAGTCTCTTATAATTTCAACTCGCTCAACGGTATCTACATCTGAATGCAAATAGCGGGTTTTAATACCGTGTTCATCTAAGTAGTCAGTTAAATCTTCAGCCATTCTTTTTGTTAATGTCGTCGCCAGTACACGTTCATCTAATGGTAAACGTTTACGTATTTCTGATAATAAATCATCAACCTGTGTCTCTACAGGACGGACTTCTATTTGTGGGTCAAGTAAGCCTGTAGGCCTAACTACTTGCTCAGCAATATCACCCGCTGACTTTTCAATTTCATAGTTACTTGGTGTGGCCGAAACATAGATCGTTTGTGGGGAGAGCGCTTCAAACTCGTCAAACTTCATTGGTCTGTTATCTAATGCTGATGGCAGACGAAAACCATATTCCACTAAATTTTCTTTACGTGATCTATCACCTTTATACATAGCGCCGATTTGTGGCACGGTAACATGTGATTCATCAATAATAAGTAAACCGTCATCTGGTAAGTAATCAAATAACGTTGGAGGAGCATCTCCTTGCTCTCGGCCAGATAAATACCGTGAATAGTTTTCTATGCCAGAGCAATAACCCAATTCGGTCATCATTTCAATATCGAATTGAGTGCGCTGAGTTATCCGTTGCTCTTCTACTAGTTTATTATTGTCTTTTAACTGTTGCGATCTATGTTTAAGCTCTACTTTTATTTTCTCAACCGCCGATATAATCTTATCTCTAGGAGTGGCATAGTGTGTCTTAGGGTAAACGGTAACACGCGCTAATGTTCGTTCAACTTGCCCCGTCAATGGGTCAAACTGACTAATACGCTCTATTTCTTCATCAAATAACTCTATTCGCAAGGCTAAACGATCTGATTCTGCAGGGAAGATATCAATAACATCTCCACGAACCCTGTAAGTAGCACGTGCAAAAGCAACATCATTTCGTTTATATTGCAGCTCAGCTAAGCGACGTAAAATATCACGCTGGTTTATGATGTCACCTTGGCTTATGTGCAGCATCATTTTTAAATAAGAGTCCGGGTCGCCCAAACCATAAATGGCAGAGACCGAGGCAATAATAATAACATCTCGACGCTCTAATAAGGCTTTAGTCGCTGAAAGCCGCATCTGTTCTATATGTTCATTTACTGAAGCGTCTTTCTCGATAAAAGTATCAGTAGTAGGTACATACGCTTCTGGCTGATAATAATCATAGTATGATACAAAGTATTCAACGGCATTATTTGGGAAGAACTCTTTCATTTCACCATAAAGTTGCGCCGCTAAGGTCTTATTGGGTGCTAACATCATAGTAGGACGATTAAGCTTTTCAATTACATTAGCAATGGTAAATGTTTTTCCTGAACCGGTTACTCCAAGAAGCGTTTGATGTGCTAAACCCGACTCTATGCCCTCTAAAAGCTGCTTGATTGCCGTTGGTTGGTCGCCATTGGGGGTATAATCAGAACAAAGCGTAAGGTTTTTCATTTAACTTGCTCCAGTAATGCATCTTGGTTTTCTTTAAATTGTTTACTAAAAAGTCGATAAGAAATCATCGCCATTATTACATTACCAAGTAAAGCGCCTGCAAAAAGTCCTGTTAACCCGTACAGTAGACTACCCAAGTAAGCTAAAGGTAAATAACAAACAAATAACCTGATTACACTTAACCCCAAAGCAATCATTGGTTTGTGCAAAGCATTAAATGAAGAATTGGTTAATATAACTATACCTTGTAAACCATATCCTAGCGGTAGTATCCAAATAAATAATTTAATGAGTTCTGCAACTTCTTCTTCTTGAGCAAAAATACTCGCTATCCAATGCGCGAAAAGTGCCAATAATATATATATGATGACTTGCCACACTAAAATGAATTTTATTGCGACTTTATAAGCTTGTTCTACACGGTGCAGTTGACCCGCTCCAAAATTTTGGCTAATAAAGGGCGGTAATGTCATTGAGAGTGCCAAAACAATCAAACAAGCAATTGACTCTAACCTAGACCCCACCCCGAAAGCAGCTACAGCTGACTCGCCGTAACTTGCAACAATTGCTGTCATAATTGCTGCAGCTATTGGTGTTAACATATTGGCACCAGCAGCCGGCAAACCAATTTTCAAAATACTTCTACAAGCCAGTAGTAATTCATTTAATGGCAACATACTGGTATGAATAAGGTCATTTTTCTTAGTCAAAATGTAGAGCACTAGGGCTAAGCCAAATACCCACGAAATTAGCGTCGCAATCGCAGCACCTTGTATTCCCATTGCAGGAATAGGTCCTAAACCAAAAATAAATATTGGGTCTAATATTGCGTTAATTAACCCAGCACTACCCATGATAATACTTGGTGTTTTAGTATCTCCAGAGGCGCGTAATACCGCATTACCTATCATAGGGCCAATCAAACAAACACTGCCAATATACCAAATATCCATATATTCATGAATGAGCGGTAATAATGATGGCTGTGCACCAAGTAGTGTAAATAAGGGATCTGTAATGAAGTAACCTACAAGCGATAAACAGGCAACTATAATTGCAGCCAGATACATTGCTGCGGTAGCTGCACTTTTTGCTGATTTAGTATCTTTCTTACCAAGTAATTTTGCAATAACCGCTGATGTTCCTATACCTAAACCAATAGTTAAGCTGAGCACTGTAAAAGTTACAGGGAAGGTAAAGCTGATTGCTGCAAGCGGTTGAGTCCCAAGTAGCCCTACAAAAAAGGTATCGACTAGGTTGAATGTCATCAGCAGCACCATGCCGTAGATCATTGGAATAGTCATACTTTTTAAGGTATTTGCAACGGGATCTTCAAGCAGGTTAACGCGTTTTTTATGGTTTTTTTCAGTATTTTTAATGGTCATTTAATTACTATCAGTGATTCTATTAGTCAGTGAGGCTACATAACATACCCACGCTACTTAAAGATGCGCGTTTAAGGATGCCTGAATTAAAATGATTTATGCCGCTTATTAAAGAATGCAGGAGTATATTCTCCTGAACAACCATTATCTTCAATCAAAGCCTTATCTAAATACTTTTTTTAATTCCAGCTAAATTCTGCATCATTATATGGTTTGGGTATTTTTATCTGCCATATTGTAAAAGATAAGCGTGCTTTTACCTAGTGTAGATTTATTTTCGGGATAAAGGTTTTGTAATAAAAAGCTTCTGCCTCCATTCCATAACTTAACTTAAAAGGGAGAATTAGCAGCGAACCCACTATTTTTATATTTCATTAATGAAATGAAGTATTAAAAACAATACACCGAAACTGTTCTTAATAAACTCCCTGCTCAAAAATCACTCTAACAAGTAGAAAAACACACGAAGAAACATAGTACATTGATTATTATAGATTTAAATAAAAATGTGATATGTGTTGACTTGAAGCTAAGCCAAGTAACTAGCAATAGTCATTTAAACTTACATTTTAACCCACATAGTTATCCACAGGTTTAGTGGATAACTAAAAACTAACATTATCCTATGCCAAAATATTGACTAATCATCTACTGTGTGAAAAACAGTCTAAATCTGATGCAAAAGCTTCTCTTCTGAGCACATTTTCAGCAAAGATTTGTTTTTTGAATATTTTGTTATTTTTGTGTTGACACTTAGGCCACAGGTCTTTAATATTCCGCCCCGTTAGCCACTGAGGTTAACGCGATTCCCCAATAGCTCAGTTGGTAGAGCGATGGACTGTTAATCCATGTGTCACTGGTTCGAGCCCAGTTTGGGGAGCCACATTTTATAATTAGCGATGACTACCAAGTATCGAAGATTAGTTCCTAAGTTTACCTTAGAAACAAGTTTATACTTCACTGATAAACAGAAGTAAAAGTTTATTCCCCAATAGCTCAGTTGGTAGAGCGATGGACTGTTAATCCATGTGTCACTGGTTCGAGCCCAGTTTGGGGAGCCACATTAAACTTCATTAATAAACAGAAGTTAAAAAAGTTTATTCCCCAATAGCTCAGTTGGTAGAGCGATGGACTGTTAATCCATGTGTCACTGGTTCGAGCCCAGTTTGGGGAGCCACATAAGAGAAAGCCACGATGATTCGTGGCTTTTTTTTTGCCTTATCAAAAGCCATACTAGTAATTCAATTGGAATACAAATGGACTGTACTCTCTTTAACAAACAGTATGTATCACTAGTTCTAGCCCCATAATCAACAAGAGCAAGGAGCCTCATAAAAAAGTAAAACAGCCATGACTTAGCTATAAGAGCGATAGGCTGTACTTCCCTCCCCTGTTTACCTTTCGCAAATCTCCTTATGTTATTTTACAACAGACATAAAAAAGCCTTACCACGCATAACACGGATAAGGCTTTTATCTAAACTAGATAGTGACTATTTCACTGTTATTAACTCTTGTTTGTTTTCAAAATTAATCACTAGTTGATCTTTTTTAACATCAACTTTTGCTACACCACCATGAGTAAGTTCACCAAAGAGTAATTCGTTTGCCAGTGCTTTCTTCAAATGCTCTTGAATTAAACGTGACATAGGACGTGCACCCATTGCTTTATCGTACCCATGGTCAACTAACCACTGCTTGGCTTGTTTGCTTAATTCAAGAGAAACACCCTTATCATCAAGCTGAGCCTGTAACTCAACAATAAACTTATCGACAACCTGGTGTATAACAATGTTGTCTAGGTGATTGAACCAAACAATATTATCTAAACGGTTTCTGAATTCAGGTGAAAAGACTTTATTTATTTCACTTAACGCATCAAGGCTATGGTCTTGTTGTTTAAAACCAATAGATTGACGAACGGTTTCTTGTACACCTGCATTAGTTGTTAACACCAGAATAATATTTCTGAAATCAGCCTTGCGACCATTATTATCAGTCAAAGTACCATGATCCATGACTTGCAATAAAATGTTATATACATCTTCATGGGCCTTTTCAATTTCATCAAGTAAAACAACTGCATGAGGGTGTTTTATAACAGCATCTGTTAACAAACCACCTTGTTCATAGCCAACATACCCTGGAGGAGCACCTATAAGACGACTAACCGCATGTTTCTCCATATATTCAGACATATCAAAACGTAGAAGTTCCACACCTAATATTTTAGCTAATTGCTGAGTTATCTCTGTCTTACCTACACCTGTTGGTCCGGCAAACAAAAATGAACCTACCGGTTTTTCTTCACTACCTAAACCTGCGCGGGATAACCGAATCACTGATGATAATTCATCAATGGCTTTATCTTGCCCAAAAACAACCAGTTTTAAGTTACGATCAAGGTTTTTAAGACTGTCTTTCTCATTAGATGAGACTGATTTTTCAGGGATCCTTGCCATCTTAGCAACAATATTTTCAATATCTGTATTGTTAATCACTTTTTTGCGTTTGCTGGGCGCGACAAGTTGCTGTTTCGCACCAGCTTCATCGATAACATCAATAGCTTTATCAGGTAAAAATCTTTCATTTATATATTTTGCTGACAATTGTGCTGCTGCATGTAACGCTTTACTTGTATAACGAATGCCATGATGACTTTCATATTTATCTTTTAAGCCTTGCAAAATTTTTGTGGTATCAGCAACGCTTGGCTCAGCAATATCAATTTTTTGAAAACGGCGTGCCAGTGCTCGATCCTTCTCAAAAATACTTTGATACTCTTGATAGGTAGTAGAGCCTAAACAACGTAGTTTACCTCCTGAGAGTAACGGTTTGATCAGGTTAGACGCATCCATCATCCCACCAGAGGCTGCTCCCGCACCAATTATCGTATGTATTTCGTCAATGAAAAGCACTGCATTCTTATCTGCTTCAAGCTCTTTCAATAACGATTTAAAGCGCTTTTCAAAATCGCCTCTATATTTTGTACCCGCTAACAAAGCGCCCATATCTAAAGAGTAAATTGTTGCATCAGCTAGAAATTCAGGTACTTTTCCATCAACAATTAAATTCGCTAAACCTTCAGCAATCGCTGTTTTACCAACACCGGCTTCCCCGACAAAAAGAGGGTTATTCTTTCTACGTCGGCTTAACACTTGTAAAGTGCGCTCAAGTTCATCATCTCGACCAATTAGCGGATCAATATTACCTTTAATCGCTTCTTCATTAAGGTTTACTGAGAAATTTTCAATGGTACGTGGCTCTTCTTGGCTTTGTTGTTCACCCTCTAAGGTTTGAGATGCGTCATTATCATCAACCTTTGCAATACCATGAGAGATATAGTTAACAATATCTAATCGGCTGATATCAGATTTTTTCAAAATATAAGCGGCTTGAGATTCTTGCTCACTAAAAATAGCCACTAATACATTTGAGCCACTGACTTCATTTTTGCCCGATGACTGTACGTGAAATACAGCACGTTGTAGAACACGCTGAAAACCTAAAGTAGGTTGAGTTTCTCGTTCATCTTCTCCAACAGGGATCATTGGTGTTGTTTCGCTAATAAAATCTAGCAAACTTTTACGCAATTTGGCTAAATCAGCACCACAAGCACCAAGCGCTTCAATTGCAGATGGATTATCTAATAATGCCAATAATAAATGTTCTACTGTCATAAATTCATGGCGAGATTCTTTAGCTTGGCGAAAGGCTAAATTCAATGATATTTCTAAGTCTTTGTTTAGCATAGCTACTCCAATTTATAACTTCAGGCTTTTTGCATCACGCACTTTAATGGGTGCTGATTTTCAAAAGCGTACTGGATTACATGTTCTACTTTTGTCTCTGCAATCTCTGCAGTATATGTGCCACAAAGGCCTTTCCCTTTATAGTGAATGGTTAACATTATATCTGTTGCTTGTTCTTCACTTTTATTAAAAAAGTTACACAATACATCTACAACAAAGTCCATCGGGGTATAGTCATCGTTAAGTAAAAAAACATGGTATTTAGCCGGCTCTTCTAATTCCTCTCTAACTTCCTCTTCTACAATGCCTTGGGTGTCAAATAACTCTTTCCAGTTGCTCATATATTTATCTTAGTCTCTAGTTTTTACTTTTGCTTTAACTTTTAGTGCAATAAATGCTAAAAAACCGTAAAAAAAACATCTTTTTAACTTGACTAATTCTAAAAATTATCTACGATTCTATAGGTGACTAAAGATTAGTCGCTTAGTTTGTTGTCAATGCAGTTTCTTATCATTTGTCTGTTACCTTTTTTGAGGTAGCGACATAAAGATAAGTTAAACATAATTAAATACTAAAGGATATAGAAGGAAGTTGAAGTATGGCACACGGTACAGTTAAATGGTTTAATAATGCAAAAGGGTTTGGCTTTATTCGTCCAGATAGCGGCGGAGATGATATTTTCGCGCACTATTCAACAATTGAGATGGATGGATATCGAACTCTGAAAGCCGGACAGGATGTCAATTACGAACTAAATGAAGGCCCTAAAGGTCACCACGCAGCTAGTATTAAATTAGCCGAAGGCGAAATAGAATAAATAAAAACTTTGCGCTAAAGTGACAAAAAAAACACAGCTATTTAGCTGTGTTTTTTATTTTAAGACCTAAGCTACATATGCTCGATAATACAGTCGCCAAAGGCAGAGCAAGAAACTAAAGTAGCATCATCCATAAGTCGCTCAAAGTCATAGGTTACCGTCTTAGCTTTAATTGCACCTGACATACCTTTAAGTAATAAGTCTGCCGCTTCAAGCCACCCCATGTGTCTTAACATCATTTCTGCTGAAAGGATAACTGAGCCAGGATTAACCTTATTCTTACCTGCATATTTTGGCGCTGTACCATGGGTTGCCTCAAATACAGCAATTTCATCACCAAGGTTTGCGCCAGGGGCAATACCTATACCACCAACCTGAGCAGCAAGTGCATCAGATAAATAGTCACCATTTAAGTTTAACGTAGCAATAACACTGTATTCAGCAGGACGTAATAAAATTTGCTGTAACATGGCATCAGCAATAACATCTTTAATGATTATCTCTTTACCCGTCTTAGGATTAATAAATGAACACCAAGGGCCTCCTTCAATCAAACTAGCACCAAACTCCTCTTGGGCCAACTCATAACCCCAGTCCTTAAATGCCCCCTCGGTAAACTTCATAATGTTACCCTTATGAACCAGTGTTACAGAGTCTTTATCATTATCAACTGCGTATTGAATCGCTTGCCTAACTAAACGCTGAGTTCCTTCCTTTGATACTGGCTTTATGCCGATACCACAGTTGTCAGTAAAGCGAATGTTACTCGCTCCCATTTCTTCAGTTAGAAACTCAATCATCGCTTTAGCTTTGTCGCTTCCCGCTTGATATTCGATGCCAGCATAAATATCTTCAGTATTTTCTCTAAAAATAACCATATCAACTTCGGCTGGTCTTTTTACTGGACTTGGCACACCTGTAAACCATTGTACTGGGCGCTGACAAACGTAAAGATCAAGCATTTGTCTAATAGCTACATTCAGAGAACTCATCCCACCACCAACGGGGGTAGTTAATGGTCCCTTGATAGACACTTTATATTCTTGCAGCATAGCAAGAGTCTCATCAGGTAACCAAGTTTCACTGTCATACATTTTAGTCGCTTTTTCGCCCGCATAGACTTCCATCCACGCTATCTCTCTGTCACCAGAATAGGCTTTAGCAACAGCAGCATTCACAACTTTTAACATGGGTGGTGTCACATCCACACCGATACCATCTCCTTCAATGAAAGGGATAATAGGATTATTAGGTACTGATAACTTGCCATCAATAAAAGTGATTTTTTCGCCAGTGGCAGGAATGGTGATTTGATTAGTCATAAGACAAGCTCCAAATTAAACAAGTATAGAAAAGTTGCTTTACTAAACTAATTCAAAAAAGAACACGGCACTAATCACTTTTTAGTGATACTCACTATCACTAAAATGAATAAATAACAGTTAGACTAAAGTCTAGCATGCCCATTTCACTCAAAAAAACGCTAAAAAAACACCAAAAAAAAAGCTAAGTATTGCTACTTAGCTTTAGTATTTACCACTTTGAAACTTAGAGGTAAATCTATTTATTTTCTTCTAACGCATTAATAATGTTATAGAAGTGCAGATAAAATAGTGTTTAATGTTTCGCTTGGACGCATTGCTTTTTCTACAAGCTTAGTATCTGCAAAGAAATAACCATTCGTATCAATTGCAGGACCTTGTGCAGCATTTAATTCAGCAACAATTTTTTCTTCTTGCTTAGTTAAGGCTTGTGCAACACCAGTAAAGCTTGTTTGAAGCTCTGTATCTGTAGTTTGCTCAGCTATTGCCTGTGCCCAATACATCGCAAGGTAAAAGTGGCTACCACGGTTATCTAGCTCACCCACTCTTCGTGAAGGTGATTTGTTAGTATCAAGGAATTTACCTGTAGCCGCATCTAACGTATCAGCCAACACTTGAGCTTTAGCATTACCTGTCGTTACCGCAACATGTTCAAGTGACGCAGCAAGTGCTAAGAACTCACCTAAAGAATCCCAACGTAAGTGGTTTTCTTTTTCAAACTGTTGCACATGTTTAGGAGCAGAGCCACCAGCACCTGTTTCAAATAAACCACCGCCATTCATAAGCGGCACAATTGAAAGCATTTTAGCACTAGTACCTAGCTCTAAAATTGGGAATAAATCAGTTAAGTAATCACGTAAAACATTCCCGGTAACTGAAATTGCATCTTCACCCTTAGCGACACGAGCAAGGGTATACTCACAGGCTTTAACTGGTTCAAGAATTTGTAAATCTAAACCAGTAGTATCGTGATCTGCTAGGTAAGTATTAACCTTTTTAATCATTTGTGCATCATGGCCACGATTTTCATCTAACCAGAATACCGTAGGAGTGCCAGTAGCTTTAGCACGGGTAACAGCTAATTTAACCCAGTCTTGGATAGGTGCATCTTTCACCTGACACATTCTGAAAATATCGCCTTGTGCGACATTTTGCTCAATCAGTGTTTCACCATTGTCATTAATAACACGGACAACGCCAGTACCTGACATAGTGAATGTTTTATCATGTGAACCATATTCTTCAGCTTTTTGTGCCATTAGGCCAACGTTAGGTACTGTTCCCATAGTTGATGGGTTGAATGCACCGTTTTCACGACAGAAATCAACAACGGCAGAGAATACACCAGCGTAGTTACGATCTGGGATCATAAACTTGGTATCTTTTTGCTGGCCATCTGGTCCCCACATCATACCTGAGGCACGAAGTGCAGCCGGCATAGAAGCATCAATGATCACATCGCTAGGCACATGTAAGTTGGTAATGCCTTTATCTGAATCGACCATTGCCATTTCAGGACGTGTTGCATAAACCGCTTGCAAATCAGCTTCGATTTCAGCTTTTTGCTCTGCAGGTAAACGTGCAATTTTAGCGTATACATCACCGATACCATTATCTGCATCAACACCTAATTGTTCAAAAGTTGTTGCATGTTTAGCAAATACATCTTTGTAGAAAACTTTAACTGCGTGACCAAACATAATTGGATCTGAAACTTTCATCATGGTTGCTTTTAAATGCAATGAAAGTAAAACATCTTCTTCTTTGGCTTTATCGATTTCAGTTTCGAAGAATTCAACCAATGCTGATTTACTCATCACTGACGCATCAATAATTTCTTTATCAAGTAATGGTAACTTAGATTTTAATAAGGTTACTTCGCCATTTTCAGCAACAAATTCAATATTTATGCTAGTTGCACCATTGATTGTTACTGATTTTTCACTACCGTAAAAATCACCTGATGTCATATGAGCAACATGAGATTTAGTATCTTTAGACCAAGCACCCATTGAGTGAGGGTTATTACGCGCATATTGTTTAACAGAACCTGGTGCACGACGGTCAGAGTTACCTTCACGTAGCACAGGATTAACCGCTGAACCTAACACTTTAGCATAAGTTAACTTAATAGATTCTTCTGCTTCATTTTGTGGCTCTGCAGGGTAATCAGGTAAGTCAAAACCTTTTCCTTGAAGTTCTTTTATTGCTAATTCAAGTTGTGGGATAGACGCAGAGATGTTCGGTAACTTGATGATGTTTGCTTCAGGCGTCTTAGCTAATTCACCTAATTCAGCTAATGCATCTTCAATGCGTTGCTCTTCTTTTAAGTATTTTGGAAAGTTAGCTAAGATACGACCAGCTAGTGAAATATCACGCGTTTCAACGTTAATACCTGAAGAAGCAGTATAAGCTTGAATAATAGGTAATAAAGAATACGTTGCTAAGGCAGGCGCTTCATCGGTAATAGTATAAATGATTTTCGAGTTATCAGTGCTCATTGAGATTCCTACTTTGATTAGCTACAAGCTCCGGTGACTGCATAAAAACTCAAAAGAATTTAATTTATATTCACCCAAGCTAAAATTTATTTTTCGCGCGCATAGTATAGTAATTCAAAGCGTATTAATATAGCCAAGCTAAATGCCATTCAATTTTTTAAAGGAAATTTCCAGCGACAATGAAGCACAACAAAGGGTATTCAAGAGATGAGGCCAATAAGCCCCAAAAGGTCCGACCAGTAAAAGAAAAACGTAAAATTGTACTTTTTAACAAACCATTCGATGTTTTATGCCAATTTACTGATGAGAATAATAGACCTACTTTAAAGGATTTTATCAATATACCGGGAGTTTACGCAGCAGGACGTCTCGACCGTGACAGTGAAGGATTATTATTACTCACTAACGATGGTAAATTACAGCATCAAATAGCAAACCCTGTAAAAAAAACTGAGAAAACTTATTGGGTACAAGTTGAAGGAGCGCCTTCAGGTCAAGATTTAGCAAAATTAAGAAGAGGTGTTGACTTAAAGGATGGCATGACCAAACCTGCCAAAGTTTCAATCATGCTTGAACCGAATGTTTGGTCACGTGTTCCCCCTATTAGAGAGCGCGCAAGTATTCCAACAACTTGGCTAGAGATCACTATCACTGAAGGTAGAAACAGGCAAGTTAGGCGTATGACTGCAAATATTGGCTTCCCTACCCTACGACTCATAAGGTACAGCATTGGTAGCTGGACGTTAGATGATATACCAAATGGAGAATACAAAGTTGAAAACTAACGCCAATATGAGTCCTGGTACCCGCCTTAGTAGTACGCCTAACGAACATGGTACAGAGCAATTTAAACCCAATACGACAGTGGCTGCAATAATTCATCACCAAGGACGCTTTTTATTTGTTGAAGAACTTGATAAAAATCAGCGTGTTTATAATCAACCTGCAGGTCATTTAGAAGCTGATGAGAGTTTAATAACGGCAGTAAAGCGTGAAGTCCTTGAAGAAACAGGTTTAGTATTAGCGCCCGATTACCTTTGCGGTATTTACTATTTTCATCGACCCGATCTACAGCTCTATTTCTTACGCTTTTGTTTTGTCATTGAGCTAGAGTCATGTTTAATCGGGCAACCACAGGACGATGAGATCATTGATACCCATTGGTTTTCACTTGAGGAAATAAAAGAAAAACGGCAGCAATTACGTAGTTCTATGGTGCTAGAGTGCATTGAAGATTACTTAGCAGGCAATAAAATCCCCTTATCTCAACTAAAAACTAATCTTTAATCTATATCCTGCAAGTTGTGCGTGTTATAATTTTGCGCCTCTTATTTTAGTACAGTTACATTAGTACATTTATTTTCAAATCGATTGGTCAAACAAACATGTTAACAGCCACAAATAATAAAACCCCTGAGCAAACCAAAGTAATCGTTGGGATGTCTGGTGGTGTCGACTCTTCTGTTTCTGCTTATTTGCTTCAAGAGCAAGGCTATCAAGTAGAAGGTTTGTTTATGAAAAACTGGGAAGAGGATGATACCGATGAGTATTGCGCTGCAGCCCAAGATTTAGAAGATGCTCAGGCAATTTGTGACAAACTAAAGATTAAATTACACACGATTAATTTTGCTACTGAATATTGGGATAATGTTTTCGAGTATTTCCTTGAAGAGTACAAAGCAGGACGTACACCTAATCCGGATATCATGTGTAATAAAGAAATTAAATTCAAAGCCTTTTTAGAATTTGCTTGCGAAGACTTAGGTGCAGATTACATAGCCACAGGACATTACGTTCAACGTGAGTTTCGTGATGAAGCATGGAAGATGATACGTGGCCTTGATAATAATAAAGATCAAAGTTACTTCCTCTATACCTTAGATGAAAAGCAGTTATCGCAGACTTTATTTCCTGTAGGCCATATAGAAAAACCTGAAGTAAGAGCTATAGCAGAAAAAGCAGGCTTAATTACACACAATAAAAAAGATAGCACGGGTATCTGCTTTATCGGTGAACGTAAATTTAAAGACTTTCTTGGTCAATATTTACCGGCGAAACCCGGTATTATTGAATCTGCCGAAGGTGTCGCTGTTGGGCATCACGACGGGCTTATGTACCATACGTTAGGTCAACGTAAAGGATTACGCATTGGTGGTTTAGCCGATGCGGGTGAAGCACCTTGGTATGTAGTTGAAAAAGATTTATTGCGCAATGTGCTTATCGTTGGACAAGGGCACAATCACCCTCGCCTATTTTCTAAAGGCTTAATGGCTAATCAATTACATTGGGTTGATAGAAAGGACTTATCAACAAGCATTCAATGCACAGTAAAAACACGTTACCGCCAGGAAGACGTTGCCTGTACTGTTTCGCCTGTACCTTCATCTGATGAAAGTGAATCAACCGGTGAGTACCAAATAGATTTTAACGAGCAACAAAGCTCAGTTACGCCGGGACAATCAGTGGTTTTTTACCAAGGTGATGTCTGCTTAGGTGGCGGCATAATTGATACACTAATTCGTTAAATAATTCATAATAAGAAAAAATAAAATGAAAGATCAAACGTTAACCTTTGCCGCTATTTGCCAAGTTGCTTTTCATGTTCAGCAAGTATCCCGTAGCGGTAACATCAATGATGATGATATATCGCTATTACTCAATAGCATCATTGAAATGTCTCCTGACAATACCTTAGCTGTTTATGGTGGTGATATCGCTAATCTTAAAAAGGGTCTTGAACTACTTGTAGATCACTTAGGCGACTCTTCAACAAGCGATAAAACAAAAGAGAAAGATCCTGAATTCACCCGTTATATCATCAGTCTAATCAATTTAGAACGGCGCTTAGCTAAAAACCCAAAGCAATTATCCTTGCTGGCTGAGCGTATAGATGCTTGTGAAAGACAATTAGCACATTTTTCTATTGCCAGTGAAACTCTAGTAGCCAGCTTTGCCAGTATTTATAGTGACATTATCAGCCCACTTGGATCTCGTATTCAAGTCACCGGAGAGCCAAGCATTCTAAAACAAACGGCAACTCAACATAAAATACGTTCGTTATTATTATCAGGCATTAGAGCCGCGGTATTATGGCGCCAAGTAGGCGGAAAACGTAGGAACATCTTATTTAGCCGTAAAAAAATCGTCAATACCGCTAAAGAGTTGCTTGCAACAATAAGTTAAAACGAATAAAGAATAAATTACGTAATTCAATTTTATAAAAACCTTTAAACACTATTTAACTCTTTAATTTACTTAGTAAAGATGAAGAGAATATTAATATAACCTAGGAAAACATTATGGAACTTTCAGCATTAAGTGCTATATCGCCAGTAGATGGTCGTTATGGCAGTAAAGTAAAGTCATTACGCCCTATCTTTAGTGAATTCGGTCTAATTAAATACCGTGTAACAGTAGAAGTACGTTGGTTACAAAAATTAGCTCAAACGGATGCTATTGCCGAAGTTCCTGCATTTTCAGCACAAGCAAATGCCGCTTTAGACGCGATTGTTTCTGAATTTAGTGAAGAAGATGCTCAAAATATTAAAGATATTGAAGCAACTACCAACCACGATGTTAAAGCGGTTGAGTACTTCTTAAAAGAAAAAATTGCTGATAATGCTGAGCTAAACGCAGTGACTGAATTTATTCACTTTGCCTGTACTTCAGAAGACATTAACAACTTATCTCACGGTTTAATGTTAAATGACTGTCGTGAAGACGTTTTATTACCAGAAATGGATAAAATCTTAGCAGCAATTAAAGCACTAGCGGTTGAATACAAAACGATTCCGATGATGTGTCGTACTCACGGACAACCAGCTTCACCTAGTACTTTAGGTAAAGAAATGGCTAACGTTTATGTACGTTTACAACGTCAACGTGAACAAATTGCTAACGTTGAAATGTTAGGTAAAATTAACGGTGCAGTTGGTAACTACAATGCTCACCTTAGCGCTTACCCTGAAGTTGATTGGCATGAATACGCTAATGAATTTGTTACCTCATTAGGTTTATCATTCAATCCATTTACTACACAAATAGAACCGCATGATTACATTGCTGAGCTATTTGATGCTATCGCACGTTTTAACACTATTTTAATCGATTTCGATCGTGATATTTGGGGTTACATTGCCATGGGTCACTTTAAGCAAAAGACAATCGCTGGTGAAATTGGCTCATCAACTATGCCACATAAAGTTAATCCAATTGATTTTGAAAATTCAGAAGGTAACTTAGGTATTGCTAACGCTTTATTTACTCACTTAGCACAGAAATTACCAATTTCTCGCTGGCAACGTGACTTAACCGACTCTACTGTATTACGTAATTTAGGTGTTGGTTTTGCTCACGCAATGATCGCTTACGGTGCTACTTTAAAAGGCATCAGTAAGCTACAAGTAAACGAAGCTAATTTAGCCGCTGAATTAGACAGTAACTGGGAAGTTTTAGCTGAGCCTATTCAAACAGTAATGCGTCGTTATGGCATTGAAAAGCCATACGAAAAATTAAAAGATCTTACACGTGGAAAGCGTGTAGACGGCGATTCTATGCGTGAATTTATCATGACCTTAGAATTACCTGATTCTGCTAAAGCAGCATTATGTGAAATGACTCCAGCTAGTTACATTGGCCGTGCCGTTGCTTTCATTGATGAACTTAAATAGATAATTTTATTTAATGATATAAAAAAGAAGGCATTACGCCTTCTTTTTTTATACCCAAAATTTACCGTTAATCGAGTAATGGATTAGATCAATTAGCGGGTAACAAATTCTGCAATAAAAAAACAAAATAACACCCATTACTATTGGCATTCCCTTTAGTTATTAACTAGTCTGAATGTACTTTCTTATATCAAGTGCACTTGGTATTACACCTTCTCTAGTTAACGTTGGGCCTATAAATGTCTTACAGTATTAGCCAAGTAAAATGGCAACAAGCTGCTCCTCTTCTTAAAAACATCCGTGAAAAAGTCTTTGTTTGTGAAAGACGTATTCCAAAAAAAATTGAATTCGATCAAGGTGATCGTACAGCTTTTCATATGCTAGTGTGCGACGATACCAGCCAAGAACCGATTGCAACGGGCCGCATATCCCCACAAGGCGAGATAAGCCGTATTGCTGTGGTCATGGGCTATAGAAGTGAAAAGATTGATAAATTTATAATGCAGGGGTTATTTCGTATTGCACGAAAGCTAACGCTTAAAGAAGTTTTTATCTCCAGCCCGCTCGAAAAAGTAGATTATTTTACCAAACATGCTTTTTACCCAATAGGATCAGTTTACATGGAAGCAGGCATGCCAAAACAACGTATGGCATGCGATATAACTCAGGCAGTTGCAAGCGCTGAGAAAGCTAAATATTACCTAAATCATTAGGGAGCATGACCTTTATGATGATTATTAAGATTGCCACAAAGCATCATTTTCACAGAATTTATACAACTTTTCGGCACGAACAATAAGTAAGTTAGCAAAGGTTTGTTGCTCTTCACCCTCTTCCTTAAGTAAGTTTTCGGCTTGCATTTGCCATTTAAGAGAAAAGTGCCTTACTGCCTCACGTGCATTAGGAGCCATATCGGCACCAATATGATCCTTTGGCAGATCTCCAGACAATACCCAGTAACTTTTCTTTTCAAGAGAAGTTAACTTCCATATAGCAAATAAAGGCACCAAATATCTGCTTTCTTTATCTTGTACGCTATGAGTAACCACCCCTTTTTCAGCTAAGTACTTAGTCGCTTCTTGGTATTGCTCTCTAATCCACTTCTGTTTCTGTTCTTGTGTCAACTTTACTACTGCATTCATTTTTAACTCTCTAATTAGGCTTAAACTGATTTATATTATTTTTTTAGTCTAAGAAATATTCATTCAATATGAACAAGCTGTACCTTATCGCTTACAGCTTGTCTGTTATCGCTAGTCAGTTAATTTTAACTGTTAGCTAGCTTGGCTATTTTCTAGGTGCTAAGGTTCCTTTTAAACATTACAACACATTTAAATTGCCTTTTCTAGCAAGAAAAAATGGAGAAAAACAATGGCGTTATTTGATTTACCTGATTTTGATAACCACGAGCAAGTAGTTTATTGCAGTGATGATGCAAGTGGACTAAAAGCAATAATTGCAATTCATAGTACAAAACTTGGTGCTGCAGTAGGCGGCTGCAGGATGTGGGATTATGTTAGTGATGAAGAAGCCCTAGTCGATGTCCTACGATTATCGAAAGGCATGACTTATAAAAACGCGATGGCCGGACTTAGTATGGGTGGCGGTAAATCAGTTATTATTGGTAATGCAAAAAACCTTAAATCAGATGCTTTGTTCAAAGCCTTTGGTGAAGCATTAAATAATTTAAATGGTAGATATTTAAGTGCTGAAGACGTTAACATCACCACTAGTGATATTGCTATAGCAAACAGTGTTACCCCTTTTGTTACGGGAACCGAAGGAAAAAGTGGTAACCCTGCCCCTTTTACAGCCCTAGGTACCTTTTTAGGTATCAAAGCTTCTGTAAAACATAAATTAAACCGTGACGATTTAACTGGCCTTAAAGTAGCAATACAAGGGCTAGGTAGCGTAGGCTATATTTTATGTGAACATCTGCATAAAGCAGGTGCAGAACTTATTATCACTGATATCAATCAAACAGCCTTAGATCTCGCCGCAACTGAGTTTAATGCAACCGTTGTCGGCTTAGATGAGATATACGATCAAGAAGTGGACATCTATGCGCCTTGCGCCCTAGGTGCCACTATCAATGATGAAACCCTAAGCCGGATAAAAGCAGGTATCGTTGCCGGTTGCGCCAACAATCAATTAGCAGAGCCACGCCACGACCAGGCTTTAGTTGAACGTGGTATCTTATACGCCCCCGATTATGTGATTAATGCAGGTGGCATCATCAATGTTTCTTTTGAGAGTGATTATGATGCTGATAAATCGACCAAAAAAGTTGAAGAGATATATCATACCTTATTAAATATTTATGCTCAGGCTGATGAACAACAACGGCCAACAGGTATTATAGCTGATGAAATGGCACGTGAAATCATAAAGAATGGCGGTAAACGCGCTTAAATTAAATTGTTATAGTCAAGTTATCAACAAAATTTTCAATACTGTCCTTTTATAGCTAAGCTATAGTTACTAATCACCCAGCCATAGGGAATAGTAATGAAATCATTGATCATTTTGTTGTTACTCATTTCTGTGCACTGCTCTGCAGTAACAACTATTACAACCATAGGCAAACAAAAGCCTGATGATGCCAGTCACGACTACTTTATCGGCATACTTCGGCTTGCGTTAATAAAAACTACAGACGAATATGGCTATTCTGTTTTGCATACTGTGCCCTACCCAGGGCAAGAAAGAACATTAAAATTCTTAGCTTTAGGCGCATTTTACGATGTTATTTGGACCGCGAACTCAGACGTGCGAGATACCGAACTTCTAAAAATACCTTTCCCTCTCTTTCGAGGAGGGCTCGGATGGCGCGGTATGGTCATAAAGACTAAAGATACAAACAAGTTTTCGGCTATTCGCTCTGTTAAAGATTTAGCTGCCTTAATTGCCTGTCAAGGGTTGCACTGGCCAGATGCAGATGTACTAGAAAATGCTGGGCTTTCCGTAGCTCGTGTTGGTTTCTTTGATGCCATGTTGCAAATGGTGGAACTGGGTCGCTGTGACTACTTACCATTAAGCATATTTGAAGGTGAAGCAGAACTATCGCTTGTTAAAAAGAGCTTTCCAAATTTAACTTTCTATCAAGGCCTTATTATTCAATACCCACTTACTATGCATTTTTTTGTGAAAAGCAATAACGAAAAACTTGCTACAAGACTAAAGCTAGGTCTACAGCGCCTCTATGACTCTGGTGAATACGATCAATATATGAAAAATCACCTGTTATCTTTTCCGCTGACTAAATTTAAGAATTCAAGGGTTATCAAACTTACAAACCCTGGAAATACAAAAAGTGACTTAAAAAAATTCAGTTTACGTTGGCCAAAGAAAGACTAAAAAAAACCCAGCAAAAGCTGGGTCTCTATTCTCAATCTAATTGATTTTAATTAATCAACTAATTGGTACTGCTCACGTAAAATAGTAATAATTTCTGCTTTAGGGTTTTCAGAAAGTACAATTTTCTCACCCGTAATTTTTTCCGCAATATCAGTGTAAGTTTTAGAAACCTGCATTAGTACTTCTGTTGGTAATTCATTATCAACAGCAAGTGCTAAACGCTCTTCCATACGATCTTTGTTTAGTAAGATATCTGGTTCTGGAAAGTGCTTAAGTAATAACTGACGGAAGCCTTCTTTTGAGTTTTCTACTACTTTACCGCCACGGTACTCTTCACCATCCCAAATACGTGATGAATCGGGTGTACCTACTTCATCCATATAAATAAGTTTGTCGTTACCTGCTTTATCTTTTACGTAACCAAATTCAAACTTAGTATCAACAAAGATTTGATCAAGTTTAGCTAATGAATTTGAAATTAAATCAAAACCTTCCGTTAATA
>Ga0209292_1002735_pt1 | contig 19972 bp, 16 predicted proteins | sample GOMGulsemesocosm_2_FD_184634 | JGI IMG/M metagenome (GOLD analysis project Ga0209292, IMG submission 184634) | Methane-oxidizing microbial communities from mesocosms in the Gulf of Mexico - GOM9C Gulf of Mexico (SPAdes) (version 2) | ecosystem: Environmental > Aquatic > Marine > Cold seeps... | reverse complement strand
TTTTTCTATTGTTGCTGTACAGGTACAGGAAGTACCCGAAGGTAATGTCGAGCAAAAAGTAAATAATCAGCAGGCTAAGCCAGTAAAAGCATTACCGTCGACAAATGCTTCAAAAACAAAGTCTCCTGTCATATCAGAGGATTTTCCACCCGATAAAACGGTTAACAACAAACAAGAACAAACCGCTGACTTTATTCCTTCTGAAGAAATATCAGAAGATTTGGTTGTTTCATTTCCGGTTGATATTTAAGGATTAGCCATGAAAAACAATAACGGTACTGAATTTTTCTATCAACTTTTTTCGTTACTCTTAGCCATTATTATTGTGCACGCCTTGTTTGTTACCGTCATCCGTCCAGAGGCAGAAGTTTTATTGCAAATGCAGCAAGCTCAGCAAATTGCCGGGAGTTTAGTGACAGAGAAACGTTCAATTTATTTAGTTTTAAAAGACTATGAGCAAGAAACATGTTTAATTTTGATGTTGTGGGCATTAATGATCATGGCATTTAAAGCGTATAGTACTTTCCAAGAAAAAAGTATGTTTGATCAAGCAATGCTCAGTGTCCAAGCTGGCGCGAGTATTTTGCCTGAAGATGCAAAAAATTTGTGTCAACCTTTACAAGCCTTACCCGCAGATAAACAACAAATGCTAGCACCACGGACTTTACTTATTTCCCTAAAACGCTTTGCTGCAACAGGTAGTGTTTCCGCTGTGGCAGCGGCTATTAAAAATATATGTGACTCAGAATCAGACCGGCTAGATAGTGAGCTAGCCATGGTGCGTTATATTTCTTGGGCAATACCATCAATTGGCTTTATTGGCACCGTACGAGGCATTGGTGATGCTTTAGGGCAAGCTCATAAAGCGGTTGAGGGTGATATTGTCGGTATAACCAATAGTTTAGGGGTAGCGTTTAATTCCACCTTTATTGCCTTAGTGATAAGCATATTTATCATGTTCTTTTCTCATCAATTACAGCTTATGCAAGAAAGGTTAGTGCAAAGAACCCAAGACTATTGCGACAATAATCTACTTAATCACTTAAGTGCTGAGGGTAATGAACCAGCATAGCAACTGCTTAATCTTTTAAGTTAACTATGCATTAAATTTACCTGAATAAGGAAAGTTAAATAGATGGCAATTAAACGTAAATTCACTACTTTTAGCTTATCGTTTCTCGATATTATGTCGTGCGGCTTAGGTGCAGTCATTCTCATTTTTTTAATTATTAAACATGACATTACCACGCAAATAGAAATTGAAGATAACAAACTTCAAGCGGAAGTGAATTTACTCGAGCAAGAAATTCAAGACGGTGAATTACACCTAGTTAAAATTAATAATACCCTGTCGTTACTCGATCAAGAGTTAGTTGAAACGAGTGGTTTAGCTAGGCGTATTAATGACGATATAGAAGCTATTGATAACATGATAGTCACCTTAGATGAGGAAGGCGACGATCAACAAATCACTAAAATAAAAGAGCAAATACAATCATTATTATCAGAAAAACAAAAGTTAGAAGAACAACAGTCTACGGGCAATAGTGCTAGGCGATTCGCTGGTGAAAGTGATCGCCAATATTTAACAGGTTTAAAATTAGGAGGTGCTCGTATCCTAATATTACTTGATGTTTCAGCGAGCATGTTAGACAGCAGCATCGTTAATATTCTTAGACGTAGAAACATGTCCGACGAAACCCAAAAAGCGGCAAAGAAATGGCAACGAGCGATACGAACCGTAGAATGGTTGGTAGCAAAATTTCCTATTGAAAGCCAATTTCAACTGTATTTATTTAATACTGATGTTCGCGCGAGTATTAATGACACTCATCGGCAATGGCTGTCGGTTGCTGATGAAGAGCAACTAAATTTAAGCATTAAAAATTTACGCAATGTTGTGCCTAATGGTGGTACCAGCCTAGAAAAAGCTTTCCTTGAAGTGAGTCAACTACAGCCATTACCCGACAATATTCTACTGATTACCGATGGCCTTCCTACTCAAGGGCTTAGCGATCCAACAAGTAATACTGTTTCAGGAGAGGAACGTGAAGAATTATTTATACAAGCAGCCAATACTTTACCTGTAGGAATTCCTGTTAATGTTATGTTGTGGCCGATGGAAGGTGATCCTATGGCGGCGTCGGCATTTTGGAAATTAGCCTTACATACCTCAGGCTCATTTATTAGCCCTTCGTTAGATTGGCCGTAGGAGAGTTTGATGAAACGTAAATCTAGAAACTCAGAAGACTTTTCCATCGCATTTTTAGACATTATTTGCTGCGGCTTTGGTGCCATTGTTTTGTTACTTATGATCACCAAAACGATGCAGCCAATTGTTTTAGAAGAATCAACCGTTCAGTTAGATGGCCAGATAAAAAACTTGCAAGAACAATTGTTTACCATTCGAGGTGAAACAACCTTATTCAATCGTCACCTCAATGCTAAACATGAACAAATCGACGTTGAAAAAAAACGTATTGCCATTTTACGTACTCGTCATGCTCAAATTGAAGCTCAGTACGCACAAATAGCTAAAGCTGCTTCAGTGAGCCAAAAAGAAAAGGGAGAATTAGCCATTGCCCTACAATCACTTACCGTGGAAATGGAGCGCTTGTTAGGTAAAAGTTATAAAAGCAGCAATAGTTTGATTGGTGGTATTCCGGTTGATAGCGAATATCTCATTTTTATTATAGATACTTCAGGGAGTATGTTTAATTACGGTTGGCCAAAATTACTTGAGGAAATTATTGCCACACTTGATATATACCCAAAAGTGAAAGGCATTCAAATTATGAATGATATGGGAAAATACATGTTTACTAGCTATCAACGGAAATGGATACCCGATACTGCCGCGCGTAGAGCCGCAATAATAAAACGATTAAGGTCATGGCATCCGTTTAGTAACAGTAGTCCTGTTGAGGGAGTACAAAAAGCAATTCGTTCTTTTTTTAGCCAAGACAAAAAAATTAGTCTATATGTTATGGGGGATGAGTTTTCTGGTCGTTCCATTAAGCAAGTTTTAAAAACCGTATCTGTAATCAACAAAATCAACAAGAACAAAGAACGTATGGTACGCATTCATGCGATTGGTTTTCCTGTGCAATTTATGCGCCCTAAACACCTACAAAAAACAGGTATCCGCTTTGCCACTTTAATGCGAGAACTTACCTTTCGTAATGGTGGAACATTTGTCGGATTAAATAATTTAGACCCGTAACTAACAAACGAGAAATTATCTAATGAAAATATGCAATGCAATCATTAAAAAACTATCGATTAATAGTCTAATGCTTATATGTTTTATGTTGCTTGGCTGTACCACTAAAGTTGTTGTTAATGGTCATTTTCCCGTGCCGGTAGTTGACCCATTACCATTAACCGTTGCCGTGGTGTATTCCCCTGACTTTGCTAACTATAAATATATTGAAAAGGATGAAGAGCGAGAAGAAAAAGAAATTTCTGTGGGAGTGGCTCAAGTTAAATTATTTAGTACGGTATTATCGGGGATGTTTGAACAAGTGATCTATACCGACGAGGTTACAGCAAGCAATGACAGTTCAATCGATATGTTTTTTAAACCTAAGATTGAAGAGCTCCAATACAATATGCCGGTAGAAACGAAAATAAACATGTTTGAAGTGTGGATCAAATACCATTTAAAAGTATTTGACGCTCAAGGAAATATCATCGCCGATTGGATACAAACGGCTTACGGAAAAACCCCTACTGCTATGTTTAAAAGCAAAGAGAAAGCCCTAAATGAAGCAATGATTGTCGCCTTACGAGACGTCGGCGCGGGAATTGTGTTGCGTTTTAATCATCTTCCTGAGATTAAACACTGGCTAAAACAGCGCGAACAAATAACTGCTTTCAATAAAAACAACCGAAAAAACACACTTGTCGCAGCTGTATTACCAACAAACTTACCGACATACTAATTTATTGTTTCGCAGGAGTTATTCATGAAAGATGTATTAGCCATTAAGCAATACTTACTGTTGTTAGTCTTATTAAGTCTTAACGCCTGCACCACGGTAACTATTGATCAAGTTAGAGTCACAGAAAGTGAACTACTTCAAGGGGAATCAGTGGTTGTTATCGGCAGACGAACGGGAAGTGATTACGAAACAGAGCCAGAGCTAATTTCTTGTGTCGGGAAAAATTTAGCTAAGGGGGATGAAGGCATCAACGTTATTCCTGAAACTGAGTTTGTCGACAGATTATACCCATGGTTTGAGGCACGTACTGCCCCTAGTCATATTAAAGACTTACATCGATTATTACGTTACGACAAAGTAAAACAAATTTTTGATGATTATAACGTTCATTACATTATTTGGATTGATGGCAATACCGAAAAAACACGCAGCAGTGGCAGTATTAGCTGTGGTATAAGCGCAGTAGGTATTAGTTGTTTTGGCTTTGGTACCTGGGATAGCCAAGCCCAATACGAAGCGTCTATTTGGGACTACCAAACAAAATATCAAATTGGCAAAGTCAGTAGTGTTGCAGAAGGAACGTCATACGTCCCTGCTATAGTTGTGCCCATTCCACTGATAGCAACTGTGCAAACCGATGCTTGTGAAGCCATGGCCTTGCAGTTAAAAACGTTTTTTAAAACATCTGATAAATTAATAAATTAGAGGTAAATATGACTAAAAATAATCGGTTAATCATCGGTACATTGCTAGTGCCTTTACTTTTTATTAACGCCTGCTCTATTAATCCAGCGACAGGTAGACCTGATTTAGTGATGATGTCGGAAAGTGCAGAAATTGAAAAAGGTAGAGAATTACATGAAAAAATCCTCAAATCGATGCCAATCTACCAAGATGAAGCGTTAGCAAAGTATGTAAACGACATCGGCCAAAAAGTGGCTAAAAACAGTCACCGTTCTAATATAAAGTATTTTTTTACCGTGATTGATGCTCCAGATATTAATGCGTTTGCCTTACCGGGAGGCTATATTTACATTAACCGAGGTTTATTGGCCTATTTAGACTCTGAAGCTCAACTTGCGGCAGTGCTGGCGCATGAAGTTGCTCATGTAACCGCTCGCCATGTAGTTCGTCAAGACACGGCAAAAAAAGGCGCAGGTGCCTTAACCATTACCAGTGTGCTAACTACTGGCAGTGGCATTGTTGGAGATGTCGCAAATATGTGGGGAACTGCAGCAGTGAAAGGTTATGGCAGAGAAATGGAATTAGAAGCCGATGGCTTTGGTGCTGAATATCTAGTGAAAAGTGGTTACGATCCTCATGCCATGGTTGAAACCATAGGTGTACTCAAAGATCATGAAAAATTTTCTCGTTATCGGGCAAAAACAGAGGGCAAGAAAATTAAAAGTTACCACGGTGTATTTTCTACCCATCCACGTAACGATATAAGATTAAAAGAAGTTATCGCAAAAGCCGGTACCTTACCCGAAAACCAAATGAAATTAACCAATAAAGAGCAATTCCGTAAACATACCGAGGGTTTAGTCTTTGGCATTAATTACGATGCACAGGTAAAAGAACGTCCATTAGAAAAAGGCAGATATCTTCATAAAAAACTAGGTTTTTCGTTACTTTATCCTGAAGAGTGGCAAGTTGAGAATATGAGGCAAGCAATTATCGCTAAACCTAAAGACAACACGGCAGAAATATCACTAATGGTTGCCAGAGTTAAGCCGCAACAGTCGCCAAGTAATTATTTACGCAGTGTATTACCGGATCAAAAATTAACACGTTCAGAAGACTTTAGGCAATTTGGTCTGGTAGGACATACTGCAATTTCCCATAAGGAAGGAGATGAAACAGGAAAAAGAGTCGCGGTAATATTTCAGGGCAGTCGAGCCTATTTACTTGCTGGCACCGTTATACAGGCTCAAAAAGGAATAGATTACGATAAACTATTTTTAAAAAGCATTCGAAGTTTCCGGCCTGAACGTATTCAACCTAAAAAACGTAAATCAAGAACTATTCATTACGTTAAGGCCAACGATAAAACCACCGTTGAAGGCTTGGCGAAACACATAAAATTAGGTGTTTATACCGAACAACATCTGCGTTTAATCAATGGTTTGTACCCTAGGAAAAAAATAAATATGGGTGATTGGATTAAAATAGTTAAATAATTACCTATATAAAAAACGGCTATTTACACCCACACGAATTACGCACGACTAACTCTGTTGCCATTAATGTGGTATGTGCTTCTTTGCCATGAATTAAGTCAAGTAAGGTGCTAACTAGTAACTCGCCGGCGAGTTGGGTATTTTGTTTTACTGTGGTCAAAGGTGGGAAGGTGAAACTTGCATTGGCAATGTCATCAAAGCCTACCACGGCAATTTGCTCAGGAATGGAAATATTATTTTCTTGTAGTGCTCTCATGGCTCCAATGGCAATAAGGTCACTAGCACAGAAAATAGCATCAAATTTTTCACCGCAGGCAATTAATTTACAAGCAGCCTCGTAACCAGATTCTTCGGTAAAAAAAGCATCAAACTGCAAATTTTTATTGATCACTAATTGGTGGTTTTTAAGGGCCTGACAATGGCCTTTATATCGATCATAAAACTCTGGTGCATGTTTAGAAGCCTGCCCTAAAAAAGCGAAATGTTTTTTATTTTGCTTAATAACATGCTCGGTTATTTGCATGCCTCCTTGAAAGTTATCACAACCAATAGAGACTACGGGCAAGTTCTTAACTTCTGCACCCCAGCGAACAAAATGGGTATTTTGTTCGCTTAATTGCACAAGTTTTTCTTCATAATCGAGATAGTCACCATAACCTAAAAGTATGAGGCCATCTGCTTTATTACTGTCTTCAAAATCAGCATGCCAGTCACTGCTAAGTTGCTGAAAGGAAACCAACAGATCAAAGCCTTTATTTGCACAAGCACGAGTGATACTGCCGAGCATGGAAAGAAAAAAGGGATTTATCGATGAGTCATCTTGGCTGGGATCTTCAAATAATAACAGAGCAATGGTATCACTTTGTTGCGATCTAAGATTACTGGCATTTTTATCAACTTTGTAGTTGAGTTCTTTGGCTATCGCTTGAATCTTTTGACGGGTAACCTCGTTTACCAAAGGGCTATTTCTTAATGCCCGAGAAACCGTAGATTGAGATACGCCAGCTTGGTAGGCAATATCAAATGAAGTCGCTTTCACTATAAAACACTCTATACAAGTATATTAAGATAAATATACCCGAGCCATCGAACTATGTATAGAAATAGGAAAAGAATTTGATATTAACTACCCGTGAACAAACATTTTGGGCTAGGTAACTTGATTGGCAATGACTATTTATTAGGTTATTGTAGATTCAGTAATAAATTTGGTTTCAGGACTACTCAGTGAAATATTTATTAAAGCGAATACTTGTATCTTCTTTGTTTATTTTTTGTTTTCCCGTTGCTTATGCCGACACGTTAGTTTCAGAAGTACTGTCAACTCAGGCGCTAATAAAAACACTTCAATCTGGAGGCCATATTATTTATATGCGCCATGGCATGACAGATCGTAAAAATGCCGACCGTAATAAAAAAATGGTTGATTTTGGCCGTTGTGAAACACAGAGAAATTTATCAGCCGCAGGAAAAACCCAAGTGAAAGAAATGGGCCTGATGATAAAATCATTAAATATTCCTATTGGCGAAGTGACTTCTAGTCCTTACTGTCGAACAAAAGATACCGCTCAAGCTGTGTTTGGCCATTTTACTGTTGATGAAAATTTAGCCTTTTCTTTAGGTAAGGTTGAAGAAGAATCCGCAAAATTGGGTAAATATTTACATGACGCGATGATGTCAACAAAAGTTAACCAGCAAAATACGGTTTTTGTTGGTCATACCGCCAACCTTAAAGATGGCTTAGGGATTTGGCCAAAACCTGAAGGTGTTGCGGTGATTTTTAAAAAGTCGGACGATAAAATTATTTACATGGGTATGATTAAGCCAGAACAATGGCAGAGTCATCAATCGCCTTTGGAGCAGTCAGTCAACTAAATGCTTGGTTCATCTCTATCACTTCGATCGCGTTTTCTTATAGCGCCCTTCATTGGTATTTTACTGACTATCATTTTGTATTTCAGTAGCAATGAAATTATTAATGCCCATACAAAATTGTTTCAAGAATTAAATGAAAGTAACCTCATTCAAATAAGCGAAATTAACCATTCAACGGCACAGCTTGCCATCAATAATACTGACATTATCGCCTTATTGCTTGAATCTGAACATTTAGATGAAGAGCAAATATATGAGCAAGGAAAAGATATACTCAATCGACTCTACCAATTAGAACAAAGTTTGTTGATTTCAATGGAAAACGGTAATAATACGGTTGATGAGAGTAGTAATCTTTTTGAAGAAATAAAGACGGCATTTTCCGCCTACCGGCATGAAAATATTTCAGCGATTGAGATGGCATCGGTAGATCCTTCTCAAGCCCTAGATGAGCTAGTATTAGCGAATAATAAGTTGAAAACATTAAATGATCTATTTCTGCAGCTGTCAGAATATCATTTAGTAAAAGTAAGCCAAAGCGCCAATGAAGTAGAAGGTTCATTAGCAGACAATGTATATATAAATGAAATCACCTCTGTTTTATTGTTATTAATGGTCTGGGTCGCTTTTTATTTTTCGGGCAATATATCGACAGCATTATCACAGGTTTATGATGCGTTGTTAAATTTATCAAAAGGCGATACTGCTATAAAGATTGAACAACATCATGATAAATATATTAAAAGCCTATGGACTGTTGTTGATGATTTTAAAGCTTCACTGGAAATAAATGAGAAACAGAAAAAAGAACTACTCACCTTAAAGTTTGCCATAGATCAGCATTCTATTGTCACCATAGCTGATCTTAAAGGCACCATCACTTATGTGAACGGTAAGTTTTGTCAAATATCAGGTTATACAAAAGAAGAAGTGATTGGTGAAAATCACGAAATTTTCAACTCCCATAACCAACCCAATGCCTATTGGAAAAACATGTATCGACATGTTTTAAAAGGAGAGGTTTGGCATGACGAAGTACGAAATAAAGCTAAAGATGGCAGTGATTATTGGGTTGATATTACCATTATCCCTGTTAAATCATCTTCAGAAAAAGGTAGGTTCAGCGGTTTCATGTCAATAAAAACTGATATAACCACCAGAAAAGAGCAAGAGAAAAAGCTTATTGAAGCTAAAGCTGAGGCCGAGTCGGCTACTGTGGCTAAATCGCAATTTATTGCCACCATGAGTCATGAAATTAGAACACCGATGAATGGTGTTATTGGTATGGCTCAATTATTAAAAGATACCCCTTTAACCAATGAGCAAAAAGATTACCTTGGAGCAATAACACGTTCAGGAAACAACTTATTAGCGATTATTAACGACATCTTGGATTTTTCAAAATTAGACTTTGAAGCCGTTGAACTTGAAAATATTTCCTTTTGTTTAGAACGCGTTTGCCAAGAGTGTTTGGAAGTTGTCGCCAGTAATGCCTCTGAAAATAACATTGAATATATTTTGGATTACCCGCCTACTTGCCCTCGATTTTTTATGGGAGATCCAGCTCGAATTAGGCAAATCCTTATTAACTTAATTGGCAATGCCAAGAAATTTACCCGCCAGGGTTTTATTCGTTTAGGGGTTTGTTATCAGGATGATGATAGTGGTAATAAGCAATTAATGATTGAGGTACAAGATACCGGTATTGGTATCAAAGAACAGGCAATTAAACATTTGTTTAATGAATTCTCTCAGGCAGATAATACCACCACACGTAAATATGGTGGCACAGGATTAGGACTTTCGATAACCAAGAAATTAATTACCTTGATGAATGGTGAAATTGGCATAAATTCAGACTATAAAGAAGGCAGTACATTTTGGGCAAATATTCCTTTAGCAGAAGCTCAAACACCAATAGCACAGTTACCGGTAAATTTATCAGGAATTCCCATTTTAGTGCTAGACAGTCATATTGAAAATCGTCGAATATTTAAACGTATGTTAGAGCATATGGGAGCACAGGTAACGCTTGTTTCAGAGCCAAAAGAAGCTTTGCAAACATTACAACAAGCAGAGGAAAGCAAGGCGACATATCGCATCATGATTGTTGATGGTTCACTGGAGAATAGTGGCACCATGGCATTAACCCAAAGCCTTCGTGATAATGAACAATTTAATCAATTGAAATTAGTTGTATTTTCATCTGCAGCACAAAAAGGCGATGCTAAGTTATATGAAAAAGCGGGGGTTAATGGCTATTTAACTAAACTTGCTCGTTATGAAACATTGCATGCCATTTTATCTGTTGTATTAAAACATCAGCAAGGGCAAGCAATTATCACTCAACACAGTATTGACGATGTAAAGCAATTCGTTGAAAAAGAAATAAACTATACCGCTTCAGTACTCTTAGTTGAAGATATTAGGGTCAATCAAGTTATCGCAAAGAAACTACTCTCTGGTATAGGGCTGGATGTTGATATCGCCGATAACGGTCAAGAAGCTGTAGACGCAGTGAAAAACAAACCATATGACTTAATCTTTATGGACTGCCATATGCCTATTATGGATGGTTATGAAGCAACAAAAATTATCCGAGAAATAGAATTAGCACAAAATAAGGTTGCGCTGCCAATAGTTGCCTTGACAGCTAATGCCACAAGAGAAGATAGAGAAGTTTGCAAAAAGGCGGGTATGAATTATGTCGTGACTAAGCCATATCAAGCTGCAGATCTTGCTAAATGTTTGCAAAAATTCATTCCCGAGAAGCAAAATATAAAAGGTTAACCAGACCTAAATAAACTTGCGACTTATGCCTATCTTAAGTATGGTGAACTTAGTTATATGTAAGCGCTTTCATCCACATCATTTAATTAAGGTTGCACCATGTTTGTTTTACTCAAGTCTAGTTTTTTCTTGCTGGTATCTTTAGGGCTTTTTGCTTGTTCAGAAAATAAAACCGAAACCACGAACAAAACAACAAAAAATCCACCTTTGCAACAGTCACCTTCACAACAGCCACGTTCAGAAAGTGTGGAACAGAATGTTGAAGCTATGCTCGACAAATTATCGTTGGAAGAAAAAGTATCACTGGTGCATGCCAGCGGTAAGTTTCACATAAATGCCATTGAGCGAGTAGGTATTCCAGAAATGTGGCTTTCTGATGGTCCTCACGGAGTTCGTCATCAGATCAATCGTCATGATTGGGCATCGGCAGGATGGACAGACGATCATTCAACTTATTTACCACACTTAACATCGGTTGCCGCCAGTTGGGATCCTGAAATGGCAATTCTGCATGGCGAAGTTTTAGGAGCAGAAGCTCGCGATCGTAAAAAAGACTTTATTCTAGGACCTGGCGTCAACCTTGCTCGCTTGCCACTCTATGGTCGAAATTTTGAATACATGGGTGAAGACCCTATTTTGGCAGCAAAATTAGTTGTGCCACAAATTAAAGCCATTCAAAAAAATGATGTTGCGGCAACGATTAAACATTACGCATTAAATACCCAAGAACTAAACCGTACAGGTGTTAACGCTAAACCTGATGAACGTACCTTACGTGAAGTCTATTTACCTGCCTTTGAAGCGGCAGTGAAAGATGCCAATGTATTGGGCATGATGGGCTCATACAATGAATATTATGGTACTAACGCTAACCAGAGCAAACATCTGGTGATGGACATTCTAAAAGGAGAATGGGGCTATCAAGGGGTGTTACTAACTGATTGGAATGTTGATATTAATACTCATGATGCAGCCATGTATGGTCTAGATCTTGAAATGGGTACCGACGTAGCTACTTATGACGATTATTTCCTTGCTCAACCCCTATTAAAAGAAATTCAAGCTGGCAATATTCCAGTCTCAGTATTAGACGATAAAGTGCGCCGTATTTTGCGTGTGCAATATGCCATCGGCATGTATGACAATAATCGTTTACCGGGTAAAAGAAATACCGAAGAGCACCAATTAGCGGCAAGAAAAATTGCAGCTGAAGGTATCGTACTGCTAAAAAATAACGTAGTTGGTGTAAAAAATGTTTTACCTCTTGAGCAGAAAAGCATCAAAAACATATTAGTACTCGGGCCAAATGCTAATAAAAAACATGGCACAGGCGGAGGCTCTTCAGAAGTTAAATCTCTTTACGAAATAACTCCTCTAGCAGGATTAAAAGAACAACTGGGTGAAGAAGTTAATATTCAAGTTATGCGAGCTCGTAGTAGTGTTCTTGCGCCTATTGCCAGTGATTATGTTGCTAGCCGTCATTGGACAGGTACACCGGCTTGGAATATTTCATACTATAAAGATCAGGCCCGCAAAGAACTGTTGAGTGAGTCATGGATTGTTGATTCAAAATTTAAATCATTAAATAGTGATAATACTGATCACATCACAATGAAAGCGACAATTAAACCACTTAAAAGTGGTGTTCATAAGCTAAATGTTTCAGCCGTAGGTGATTTCACTTTAAAAATTGATGGTGATGAGGTTGTTAGTTTTACCAGTGAAGATAGCACGCTATTAAGTCATGATATTGATTTAAAGGCCGAGCAAGATTATGCCTTTGAAATTACTTATGATGGCAATACCACCTTTACTTTGGGTTGGGATGCACCAGGGAACTTATTTAGTGACGAAGCTGAATATTTAGCGGCAGCGAAAGCGGCAGATGCTGTAATTTATTTTGGTGGTTTAAGCCATGGTGATGACCGGGAATCAATTGACCGTCCAGATATGAAGTTACCGAATAGCCAAGATGAAATTATTAGTAAATTACTTAACGTTAATGAAAAAACCATCGTGTTTTTAGTAGCAGGTTCAGCGGTAGAAATGCCGTGGGCTGATCAAGCGAATGCAATAGTTTGGGGTTGGTACGGCGGTATGGAAGCAGGTCATGCTTTTTCTGATGTTTTATTTGGTGAGGTAAACCCAAGTGGTAAAATGCCGATCACTTTACCTGAAAAATTAACAGATACTGCCCCTATAGCCTTAAATGACTACAACGAAACAGAGTCGCTGTACAGTGAAGGGGTTTTCATCGGTTATCGTTGGTTTGAACAACAACAGATAAAACCAACCTTCGCTTTTGGTCATGGTTTGTCTTATACCAATTTTGAGGTCAGTGATATTAAACTATCGAATGTCTCAATTAGTTCTGGAGATAAGTTAACGGTTACCGCGCAAGTAAAAAATACCGGTGCAGTGGCTGGTGCTGAAGTAGTGCAGTTATACTTGCACGATAAGGTTGCCAGTGTCGATCGCCCAACTAAAGAATTAAAAGGTTTTGATAAGGTATTTTTGCAACCAGGTGAATCAAAATCAGTCAGTATTGAGTTAACTGAACGTGACTTATCTTTTTGGGATATCAATACCAACGATTGGTTAGCGGAATCTGGAGAATTTGAAGTGCAATTAGCTACATCTTCAGACAATATTAAACTGAGAAAATCGTTTAATTACACTAATTAATATTAATTAGATTGGAATAAGTCAAATTGAAGAAGGTAAATCGGTGAAAAGATTACTACTCTTAGCAATTTTCAGTTTGATATTCATGGGGTGCTCAATGATAGAGAAAATAGCCTCAAAAGAGCAACTGATTCGCATCAGTTACTTAAGCGCGGTTGATAATCAATCGCGTGACTATTTTGTTTATCTACCAGAAGGCTATCAATCTCAGGCGGACAAAAAATGGCCGGTGATGTTATTTTTACATGGCAATGGTGAGCGTGGTAATGGTAAAGATGAACTGGATTATGTTTTAAGTCATGGGCCTCTCTACGAGGCTTGGATCCAAAAAAGAAAATTGCCGTTCATTATTATCTCACCGCAGTTGCATATGTTTGATTTTGATAAAAAAGGCTTGGGTTACATAGATAATCGTCAAAAGAGTGATATTCCTCAACGTCTAGCACAGGGAGTACCAGCAAGGCCTAACTCGTTTGCGACAGATAATGCTATTGCAAGATCAACTTCCGTTGCTAACATGGATGATATGGCCCCTTTACTTCCCCTTGGGTGGGAGCAAGTGGAGGAAGACTTACTCACAATGTTGGCCACAGTCAGTACTAAATACCAAGTTAATAGTGATAAAGTCTATTTGTCAGGCTTAAGTTATGGTGGTTTTGGCACTTGGTATATGGCCAGTAAACATCCTGAAAAGTTTGCCGCAATAGCACCTGTGGTGGGTTGGGGCCATCCAAGTTTAATGCCGCCCATTGCTAAGCATAAAATTCCGGTATGGCAATTTGCTGGCGGTAGAGATGGCGCGGTTAAAATCCCTTATTTTTATGCCGGCATCAATACGTTAAAGCAACTTGGTCATAACAACGTACGTTTCACTGTGCATGAAGAAATGGGTCATGATGCTTGGACACGTGTTTATGCCAGTGATGATTTTTATCAATGGCTATTAAGCCATTCTTTATCAGGAATAAACTAAAGAACAATGGACATTTTATATTTAACGCTAAAATTCAAAAACAGGATAGGTTTTTGAACGTTAAATTAGGGCTTCAACTTGGAGTATTAATCTTTGCTTTATCGCAGATACCACTAGCAGCTGCGTATGAAATGGAAATTATCCAGCCAGCACAAATCTCTTCTTGGAATCATACCCAGCACTTTGAAAATGAATTTGTTGATCTATCATCTCCTGCTGAAAAGTATGATGTAAACGTTTTACAGCAAGCGGATAATGTTGAAATATCAGCAACCTTGATAAAAAAAATCGCCAACTGGCATCACCAACATAGTAACGGTGTTAAGGTGATATTTTTAAATAAGGATATAACATTTTCAAAACTGAGTAGCATCGATTTTCACCTTAAAAGCATACCAGAACTGTCCATTATTCCTAATAAATTGCAATTGAAAACTCTTTATCAAAGTCAAATAGCTAAGCAGTTGATTGATCCAGCTTGGTTTAACCAACAATTAAATGAACATGGCGTTATTAATATAACGCTATTTGGTGAGCATAATGATTCACCTGAAATTAATACTACCATTGCCAGTTATCAATTAGTGTTGAACAAGGATCACAGAAGTGGTGAAGCAATCAGTTTACCCTTAAGAAGGTTTAGCCTTTATCAGCAGAAAGACTGGCAAGAAACGCAAGTAACTTTTAATGACATTATGGATAAAGCGGTTGTTGGTATGTTAATAACCGCTGAAACGGTTAATGGCAAAACACTAAGAAGTTATTTACAAGAAAACTTTGAAGAAAGTATGCCGGAAAGTTTTATTGAATTGGCGATTAAGATACAAAATCTTGCTATCACCTTGAGCAGTGTTCGATAGGTGATAGATATGCTTAATATTCTTTTATATCTCAACATATTCATCTGTATATTCCTGATATGATAGCCAAGAATTCACTTGGAAACTCAATGAATTTAAGCAAAAGGAATAAAAGATGAAACTTGGCGAAAAAATTAAACAACTCCGTAATGACGCCGGATTAACCCAGCCAGAATTAGCAGTAAAAGCACAAATAGAACAATCTTATTTATCAAAACTTGAGAATGATAAAGGTTCACCATCATTTGATGTCATAGCTAAAATAGCTAGAGCATTTGAGCTTGATGTGATGACACTCATTGATAGTTTAGATGTCAGTTATCTGCGAGACAATATGTCACATTTACCCGAAATAGCAGTAAAGCTTGAAGAACGGAAAATGAAAGAAAAAGCGAAGTTTAAACGCGGTTATATTGTCGCCGCATCGTTAATCGTTATTGGCATAGCCTTGATTATTTTAGGCAGTTCTAACTCTATTTTCCCTGAAACAGTCTATCAATATAAATCAATGGGGATCATTCATAAAGGTGAGCTGAATGATCATTATCAACCACATCCAATTAGAGACGTTGCAGAATCACGTGAGCAACAAATTAAACGGGTCGCTGATAACATTCCTCGTATTGCCGAACGTTCAACCTTAACACGGACTTATCGTGGTGAAGGGTTTGTTGAAAGTTATGGGGAAGATAGACGTTATTTTGAACTAAAAGATGAACGTCATCTTGAATCTCCTTGGCGAGATATTTGTACAATATTAGGATTTATCGCTTTGGTAAGTGGAGCCTTTGGTATGGGCTATACTTTTAAATTAATGTAATCGTTAAATAATCCTTAATTTAGCCCCGATTATAATCATTATATTCGGGGTGTGAATCTAGATAACCACACCAAGTACTAAAATTGGTATAAGTAAAACGTTTATCATTTGCTGAGATCCATTGAGAAAGGGTATAAGGTGGTAAGCGGAATTTTTTCTTAAAACCATCAATGGCAACCCAACAAGCAAGATCAACAATCGTTTCATTTTTTACTTGAATACGTACAAAGCCATCTAAACTGTAGCCATAATTTATCAAGAACTTAGGTTTACTAAGTACTGGAAATGAGGTGAATATAAAACAGCTAATTAATAACACCCATCTTATTTTTGTATTAAAGTTTAGAAAGTGATTAATTTTTATTTCGTATAAGTTCTTTAAATTCATTAGGTTACTCAGGTTTGTAAGAAAGATAGAGCATGAACGTTCCCTATCTATAGTAAATAAACGTATCTTTTTTATTTATCACTGTTGAAAGCACCAAACATCGTCTCCATAACTTATTTATCTTAGCAGTCTGTAATCAATATAGTCGAGTAATTGTTGCTCGATGTTAGAGACAGATATTTTATCAAGTTAGAGTGAATTTAAATGAATATAGTAGCCATCAAAAAAGAGCAACATCAAAACCTTAAAGTCGCCAATCAACGTGATTTATCACATGTAGCGAATCAACACATTGCACCTATTAACGTGCGTGAATTTGCTCAAGCGTCTACCAGTTACCCAATCGTATTGGTGAAAGACCCTGATTCAGATCGTTACCGTACTGTCGTCATGTTAGGTTTAGAAGCGGGTGAAAACTTATATCACGAAGAAAAGAAATGGCAGGCTATTTATATTCCTCAATCAATATCAATGGTGCCTTTTTCACTAGGATTAGATCCTGAGAAAGACAAAACATTAACGGCATGTATCGATTTAGACAGCAGTTTTGTTGGTGATGACAAAGACCAAGCATTATTTGATGCTGAAGGTAACGACACTGAATACTTTAAAGGTATTCAAGAGCAATTAGGTCGTTTATATGATAATGAAGTGGCGAATGAAAACTTTATTAAAATTTTAACAGACAACGACTTGTTACAAGAGCTTGAGTTAAACGTTGCTTTTAATAACAATGAGAATAAAAAGCTAGTTGGTCTATATGGCATCAACGAAGCAAAAATGCAGGCTTTAGCGGATGACAAAGTATTAGAATTTTATAAATCAGGTTTGTTCATGCCAATTCATGCGATGTTAGCCTCTGCAGGTCAAGTAAACCGCTTAGCACAATTACGTAACTCAAGTGAGAACAGCGTAAAAGTGAGTGGTATTCAATACAATGTTGTTACAGCTGAAGAGCAAAAATAACCAAGTGTTAATAATGTGTTAATTGAAAATTATTTTATAAAGGGAGCTATTTAGCTCCCTTTTTTATTGTTTTAGGCTATGCTAATTTAAACGAGTAAAATTTCACTTTTTCAGGAGTTTACATGGCTGAAAAGAACAAGATACCAAAAGAATTAGATGAGCAAATCCAAACTCTTGCGGGTGAAATTTATGTTCAGATAGAAGAAAAAGTGGCTGACTTAGTGTTGAGTCATCAGCAACAAGAGCCATTAACCGATGAAATTGTTAGCCAACATTCATATTATCAAACGTTACATGAACAAAAAGAAGCCTTAATAACCAGCCAAAATGAACTTGAAACACAAATCACAGATTTAACCAATGAGCACCAACAAACCTGTCAAACCTTAAACACTAAAATCACTGAGCAAAAGCAGCTTATTGAAAATAATACCGAACTGAATATGGCAAAACTTACCGATACAGAAAGCGTTTTGCAGGAAAAACTTGCTGAAAATTCAAAGCTATCAGAACAGCTTAAGGTGTTAACTAGCGAAGAAAAGGTCAACGCTAAAGAATTAGCAAAATCAATTAAGAACAATTTGGCGTTAGTAGAAAAACAAGAGAAATTGCAACAATCAGAGCAAAGCTTACAAAAAAACGATCAAGCAAAAACAGCAACCTTAGATATTCAAAATCAACAAATTACCGAATTAAATAATCAAGTTAATACCATCAGTGCAGAACTGGAGCATATAAAAGCTCAACAAAATCAAAACACATCAACAAACCAGCTGGCATTAAATGAATATCAACTACGAGAGGAATCTTTAAAACAACAAATTGTTGAATTAACCAGCAAACAAACCATTGATACCACGGTGATTGATAAACAATTATCGAAACTGGCAGATATAGAAAATCAACACAATTCAATAGCGAAAACACTGGCAGACCAAGAGTCTGATATTGCGGGGCATAAGCAACGGGAGCTGGAGCTTAATCAACAAATTGAAGAGTTAACGTCGAAAGCGACAGCAGAGGCTAGCACTATTGATCAGCAGTTATCGCAATTAACTGAGACAGAAAATAAAAATCATGTAATAACAGCAACCCTTGCAGAACAAACAAATAAAATACAAATGCAGCAGAAAGAAATTACTGCACATCAGCAAGCTGAGCAGAAATTGAAGAATAAAGTTGGAGAATTAACTACGCAAGCAACTTCAAATAAAGCGACAATCAAGCAACAATTAGCAAAATTGGCTGAACTCGATAATAGTAGCTATTCATTAACTCAAAGTGTAGCGGAACAGTCAGAGCAACTGAAAACTCAGCAAGTAGCGATCAAAGATTACCAACAACAACTAGATACTAAGAGCAATCAAGTTACTGAATTACAAAGAACCAATGAGCAATCTATATCAAGCAAAGATGGGCAATTATCTGAACTTAAAATACGTAGCGAAAAGCTTGCCCAACAGCTTGAATCAACAACTAGCATGTTACAAGAAAATCAGAATACACAAACCGAACAAGAAAAAATATTAACAGAGTTGAAAAATGACCATCGTGAAATTCAACAGAATAACGCTCAACTTCAACAAACATTGGAACAAAAAGAGCAGCAATTATTAAACGAACAAGCACAAAGTGAACAAGATAAAAAACAAGGGCAAGAAAACATTGAGGGTTTGTCGCAACGTTTAATGGCCAGAGAATCATCGTTAGATGAAAATATTCAGGCATTATCAACATTACAACAGAATTATGACGATTTAGATGTATCTTTTGAAAAAGCCCAGCAACAAATACTACAATTGCAAAGCACTACCAACCTATTGACCGAAGAAGTTGAGCAAGCTAATAATAATGTTAGTCAGAACCAACAAAGATTTGATGCGCAAATAGGTAAACGAGATAAGCAAGAGGCGGAATATAATAAAGCAAGGGAATCGATAAAGTATTTAAGGGATGAGAACAGCGAATTAACACAAAAACTAGAGCAACAAGTATCTGATCTAGAGCTAAAATTAACCGAATATCGTTTGCGCTTTGAATACGCACAAAAAGAATTAGCTAAAAAACAGTCATCATAAAGGTGGGCGTAATGGCTGAAAACCCTGAAACATGCATCTTGGAGTGGAATAGGTATATAATCATAAAAGTTTTCTCGATAGGATTTATTAGTGTCTATACACCTCCCTCTTACCAAATTATCTCAATGGCAAAAAATAGCCTTTAGTGCCGCTTTAATTGAGCGCATGTTACCTAATTATAAAATGTTTGCTGAAAATGCCGGTTTTGGTAATTATCAGCTTATTCGCAATCAAGTCGATTTAGTTTGGCAACGTTTAGATAAAAACCAAAAGGTAAAAATAAACTATGATGCGCAACTTTTAAAATTAGAAGAGCAAGTTCCTGATCCACAATCATTTGACTTTTTTGGTGTTTATCCAGCTTTAGATGTTTCGATGGCCGTGATGTCACTTTTCCAAGCGATGCAAGATAA
>Ga0209292_1002733_pt1 | contig 19977 bp, 19 predicted proteins | sample GOMGulsemesocosm_2_FD_184634 | JGI IMG/M metagenome (GOLD analysis project Ga0209292, IMG submission 184634) | Methane-oxidizing microbial communities from mesocosms in the Gulf of Mexico - GOM9C Gulf of Mexico (SPAdes) (version 2) | ecosystem: Environmental > Aquatic > Marine > Cold seeps... | reverse complement strand
TCGACACAATCCGCTTCTTGAATGGGTTTACCCGTATCGAGTACTTCTAACATCGCCAGTTCATCGTTACGCTCGCGCAAAATAGCGACAGCACGTAACATAATTCTACCGCGCTCTGTCGGGCTCATCTGCGACCAAATAGCAAAGCCGCGCTCGGCTGATGCGACTGCAGCGTCAACATCTTCCTTTGAGGCTTGCTGTACTTTTGCTAACAGTTCGCCTGTAGCTGGGTTATAGCTGTTGAATGTTTCATCTGAGCTCGCATCAGTGTGTTTTCCGTCGATGTATAGCGCTGTCGGATTCAATGGGGTGATCCTTTTAAAAGTGGTTGTTGATGGTGAGACTCAAAGGTTTCACGCGGTAATTGCTTTTCTAAATAATCTGCGATGATACGCTGGGCTAACTGTCCATCTATTCCGCTTGGGGAAAGTGATCCTCGTAACCAAATACCGTCGATAAGCGCCGCGATAGAAAGCGCGACAAATTTTGCTTTTTCTGCGGGTAATACGCGTTTAAGTTCGATAATTAAATGCGATAAAAGACGTTTTTCATTGACTCTTTGTAGCCTGAATAATTGTGGCTGATGCATCGCTTGCGACCAAAAGGCCAGCCAAGTTTTAACGACTTTTGAGTCCAGTTGCACAGGATCGAAATTACCGCCAACTATCGCTGTTATTCGCGCTATTACGTCGTCTTTATGGCACAGTGAAAGACGCTCTTGTACGCCGTTAGACAGCTGTCGCAAAATACTGCGCATGGTCTCTTCAAGCAGGCCATCTTTGCCACCGAAATAATGATTGATAATACTCTTCAAGCAGGCCATCTTTGCCACCGAAATAATGATTGATAATAGCAGGGGAGACACCGGCATAACTGCTGATCATAACCACACTGGCTTTTTGCAAACCGACGGCATTAATTGCTTGCATGGTCGCATCAACTAATTGGGGTTTTCTGATCGCTGGCATTCCAACTTTAGGCATCGTTCAAGTATTCCTTTTATTAAACATTCATCAAATCGAGGATAAAAAAGACGCGCTTAAATCGTCCAGAGCTTCATTGTGCGATCACTTGGGTGTGTACTTATTTGTCCTAGAAAAACCTAAATCCACCCCATCCACTGGTGTTAACAAGTGGCATTACTTAAGATATTATACTTAAATGATCGTTTAATTAAATGAGCATTTAACAAAATAGGTGAATATAGTTTGAATGTCAAGGTGATCATTCCGAGGAGGAGTTTATTGGCGTTTTCAGACATAAACTGTCATAAAGCAGTGTTTTAATGAACAAGAGGTATTCTTTTAAACAGCTAAATGAAGAGCCACTTGCCGCTAAGTATCAATTTGCTACGCTGCCCGGTTCCCAGAAACGACCAGAACATTGACGGCTGTGAGAGCAGAAGTGATCATCCACGTGACACTAACAGGAACCATTGATAGGGATATCGAACAGGCCAATGCGGTGGCAACTGCGGCTTTAAATCAATGTTGTTCTGTCGATATTAACGGATTGTTAGCGGGTGGAAATGGGCGTTCGGTGATTGTTGATCCCGCGGGTGAAATATTGCCTCAAGCGGATGAAATTCAGCAGATAATACCGATTGAAATCGATTTAGATCAGGTGAGACGCCTGCGCCGTCATATCATGGGGGCTTAGGTCTGCCTTCGAAAAGCTTTAGAGACAGCAAGGTAAATTCAGTGTCTATAGTGAAGACTTCAATGATGAATATCTAAACAGCTTAGGGCTGCCAGAGAAGGCGGGCCGAGAATAGTATAAAAAAAGGTATCAGGGCCACAAGGCCCTGATATTTCTGTCTAGATAATTATTTCAGTGCTTTGACCAACGCAGATGTATCCATTCTTCCTAAACCAGCAGCTTGTAGTTGCTCATATCTGTTATCAACATCTTGTGTCAGTGGTAATTGTAGATCAAACCGCTTAGCTTCATCGAGACAAATGCCAAGGTCTTTGCGCATCCAATCCAGCGCGAAGCCAAAATCAAATTTATCTTGATCCATGGTGACTAAACGGTTTTCCATCTGCCATGAGCCCGCCGCACCATGTTTTAAAGTCTCAACGACTTGCGGCACCGATAAACCGGCACTTTGCGCCAGGCTCAGTGCTTCAGAAAGCCCTTGCAAAACACCCGCGATGCAAATCTGGTTAACCATTTTACAACGCTGTCCCTGGCCATTTTCGCCCAATAATTGAATTTGTTGAGAGTAAGATTGCATTAAAGGCACTGCTTTATCAAAACTTGCTTGATCACCGCCACACATGACTGTCAGCTTGCCGTTTTCTGCCCCCGCTTGGCCGCCAGAGACCGGAGCGTCAATAAAAGTTGCACCAATTTCAGCGCATGCCTTTTGCAGCTCTAACGCTAACGTTGCTGATGTGGTGGTGTGATCAACTAAAATCCCACCCGCTTTTAGCCCCGCTAATACCCCATCATCGCCATAAATAATGCTGCGCACATCTTGATCATTGCCGACACATACAAACACAATATCAGCGCCACTGGCTGCATCTTTAGGGGTGGTTGCGTAATTACCGCTATGCTTTTTTTGCCAATTAAGGGCTTTTTCACTGGTGCGGTTATAGACAGTGGTGCTGATGCCCTTTGTTTGAAGATGGCCAGCCATAGGGTATCCCATGACGCCTAATCCAATAAATGCTGCGTTTAAATTTGTCATTTACATCTCCCTTTATGATTTTACCGCACTTTACACCAAGCTGTTTTTTTTTGGCAATTTGCAAAGTAAGTAAATAAATAAGTTAATAATTTGTTGTAATAGTATTTTTAAAATTGACATATGTCAATTGCGCAAGGTAAAATTTATTTTTCACTTTACTGTTATGCGTCACTAAAAATACACAGAGCAATTTGTAAAGAAGGCGACCTCTGCATAACGTTATTTATACGGATAAGACAAGGCAAAAACAGGCGAATAGCGAAATTTACTGGAGTAAATGAGCATATTGAGCCTGTGTTTAACGTCGTATTATCAAATGCAGCAGTTATTCTGAGGTCTTAGAAGGTTTATGGACAATTACAAATACCAAGAAATAGCGGTTCAAATTCGGGCTGCCATTGATGCAGGTGATTATCTTGTAGGTAGTAAGCTTCCTGCTCATAGGGTGTTAGCTAAAAGAATGGGCACTACCGCAGTCACCGTTTCAAAGGCTTATCAGTTGCTGGCAAAACAAAGAGTAGTTGAGTCTTTTGTCGGTAAAGGTAGCTATGTACTCGCACAGCGTTTGGACAATGTGATACATGCACAACAGACGGGTCATGCGCTAAATTTTTCTATTTTACAACCGTTGATCACAGATACCATAAAGGTTATAAATCAGCAGCTATCCACAAGTTTTAATAATATCGATGATGCAGCATTATTTGGATACAGTGAAAACTCAGGATTATTAGCGCATCGTCTCAGTGGGGCAAAATGGTGCGAATACTTTGGGTTAAAGGTACCAAATCCAGAGCAGATATTGCTAACCAATGGCGCACAAAATGCCTTGGCGAGCTTGATTCAGCTTTTTTCTAAAGAAGGCGATGCCATAGCAGTAGAAGCGTTAACTTATCCTGGAATACTGGCTATATGTAAACACCTAAGACGGCGTGTTATTCCAATAGCGATGGATGAGCAAGGCATGCTAGCCGATGATCTTCACTTGCAGTGTATCAAAGAACAGCCTGTTATGGTGATTGTGCTTCCTTCACAGCAAAACCCGACAGGTGCGACCATGCAGTCAGCTCGCAGGAAAGGGATTGCTAAAGTGGTTGCTGCGCATGATATCTGGTTATTGGAGGATGATATCTATGCGTTTTTAAATGACAAGAAGCTCAGCCCTATTAGCAATTACGTACCTGATAAAGCTTTTTATATTAGCAGCTTATCCAAATCTATCAGTCCTGGTTTTCGCTGTGGCTATATCAAGGCACCAGCAGATCAATATTTAAAACTGGCAGATTTTATTCGCGCAACCCTCTGGCTGGTGTCACCTTTTATGTTTGAAGTAGCAACCAAACTGATTGATAGTAAGCAGGTATTTGAAATAGCAGCAATGCAGTGTTCCATAGCAAGAAAACGTCAGTTATTGGTGAGTAAATACTTGCCGCAAGCTAAGATCGAGAGGCAAAACGCAAGTTATAGCTGTTGGCTGCATTTGCCTGCAGGCGTCAGTACTAAGCAATTTACCAGCGCGGCTACTGAACTAGATATTAGTGTCAGCGAAGCGGCCTACTTTAACAGTGCAGCGCCAGTAAATGCAGTACGTTTGTCTGTCATGTCAGTGGCCCAAGAGCCTTTGTTCATTGCTGGGTTGAAAAGTGTTAATCAGTTGTTAACGACTCTACAAGGCCATTGAACCTAACCCTAATATAGTGTCTATATTAGGGTTAGCTGTCTTGAGCGGCACTAAAGATGTTGGCTTTCTTGGTAAAGTGTTGCTCACTAAAAGTCTGAGCGTTTACTGGTTTTGCTTTTAAGTATCCCTGCATCTGGTGACAACCCAATTTTTTAAGCAGTAATTCCTGAGCTTGTGTTTCAACACCTTCCGCTATTATTATCATGTTTAAATTGCAGGCAACATCAATGATTGAGCGAGTGATTACTAAATCGTCTTGATCTTTTGGCAGGCCGTTAATAAAAGCTTTATCAATTTTAAGTTTGTCGATTGGGAAGCGTTTTAAATAAGCCAGTGATGAATAACCCGTACCAAAGTCATCTAGTGCTATTTTAACCCCTAGCTCACGCAGTGTACTTAATGTTTGCTTGGTAAAATCAGGGTCATCCATTAAGGCGCTTTCAGTTATTTCTATCACCAACCACTGCGGGGCTAAATTTGCTTGTTTTAAACTGCGCTCAACTTGGTCTATTAGCTTTTTATTAAATTGATAGCTAGAGACATTGACGGCGACTGGAATTGGCTCATGGCCTTGCTTTATCCATTGAGCTGCTTGTCGACAAGCCTGATCTAGCACCCATTGGCCTATAGGTAAAATCAATCCGGTCTCTTCTGCCACGGGAATGAATTTGTCGGGGGTAGGGTTATCTAATTCTTCACACTTCCAGCGCAATAATGCTTCACAACCAACCAGTTGGTTAGTGGCTAAGTCATATTGCGCTTGGTAATAGACTTCAAATTGTTGTTTGTTGAGTGCCTGGCGTAATCCTCGTTCTAGTGTTAGCTTTTCAGAGGCGCGCTGGTGCATATCAATAGTGAAAAATTGATAGTTGTTTCGTCCCTCTGCTTTTGCATGATGCAGCGCAGCATCGGCATTTTTAAGCAGTGCGTCAAAATTTTCACCATTGTACGGAAAAGTTGCAATACCGATACTCGGTGTCACCACTAAATCATGGGTGCCAAATTTAATCGGTTCTGCAAGATCTCTTAACACTCGATTCGCTAAGCGAGTAGCGGCGCTTTGCGCTTTGTTATGGTTAACGAGAATGATAAATACATCACCGCTTAAGCGGCTAATAGTGTCCGACGCACGAATGTTAGTTTTAAGACGATCAGCGATGGTTTTTAATACTTGGTCACCGATAGTGTGCCCGAGTGAATCATTGATGTTTTTAAATCTATCTAAGTCTATGAGCATGAGAGCGAATTTTTGAGCACCATTAAAATTGCTATAGCTAATAACTTCTTTGACACGTTCGGCAATAATGTGTCGTTTGGAAAGCTTAGTTAAAGGATCAAAATCGGCGAGATAAATAAGTTGTTGCTCAGTTTTCTTATGTTCTGATATATCTGAGAAAACAGATATATAGTTTAGTATATTACGCTGTTTATCCGTGCAAGTTGATATAGATATGCGCACAGGATAACGCTTACCGTCTTTGTGTTGTTTGTAAATTTCACCTTGCCAATGGCCCTCTTTATTAATAACAGACACTATTTTGTGATAGAAGAGCTTATCATGAGACTCTGACGCTAAAAATAGCGGGTTCTTCCCGATAAGTTCGATAGGGGTATATCCGGTAATACGATGGCTGGCAGGGTTTGCTGCGATGATTTTATATTTTGCGTCAGTCACAATAATGGCATCATTAGCCGAATCGAAAACTGTGGAGGCTAAGTTTAGCTCCTTATTGTTGGTATTGATTTTAATTTGTTGTAAATCCAGACTTTTTTGGTAGTTTTTGAAAAGTCGTTGAAACCAATAGTTATAGACATAAAGAATAAATAAAGTGAGTAAAGCGGTGATGATTAGCACGGCAATTAATGTGTGTAGATCCGTTTTAGATTGCTTTTCAACTTGAAAACGCTGCATTGAAATAATGGCATTGATTTTTGTGGGGGAAATATCAGCGATGATGGTCCAGCCCAAAGGTTCTATCGTTTCGACATAAGCATATCTATCCAACAAACTGTCAGCATCTTTAATTTTATAAAGATCAGAGAAATTAACAAAACCTCCTCCTGATTTGGAAAACTCAATGATATTTGTAATCAGTTCAGTGGTTAAAGTTTGTTCAATCCCTGCTTGCATACTAGCACGGCTCATAATGTTCGATTGTCTATCTAATACAGTGATATTAGCCTGGCTATCTGATTTAAGGGTAGATAGGCGTTCTAACGCATTTTCCCTAAGGTCCTGCTCAAAACTTGTTAAGTAATCTCCTGTGCCGATAAGCCATTGGTAGGGTTCAAAGATTTTTGCGTAACTGATTTTATCGTGTAATTGTGTAAGATCTTTAGGTTGATACCATTTGTAGTTTGAATATCCAGCGCGTTCAGGGTTTTTAACAGAATTTAAAATGTTACTGATATTCGCTTTAGTTTTTGGGTTATCAAATAGATACGTACCCTCAAAATGGGTAGCCGTAGGTAGCAGTACGGAGTATGAGTCTACCCGAGTAATAAAATAATAGCCGCGATTATTGAAAAAACGTAAATCGCGTAATGTTTCGACAATAAGCTGTTTGATTTGTGGTTCTGAAAAATTATCTTTTTGCTGCTTATAGATATTACTCGCAATACTATGCGCTTGCTCTACCGCGGATTTGGATTGCTCTATTAACTGCTGTTTAGCGCGTGAGTTCATGTAAATAATGTACTCGCGTGCATTTTTCACTTCTAGTTGAATCTGAGCTTGGTGCTGCTGCCTAATCTCTTTATCTAAGGTTTCTAATTTTCGCTGATAGCTGACATTATCTTTTAATAGGAAGTAGCTAAAAACACCGGCGATGATTAAAAGCACTATGCTTGCGATACCAATAGATTGGTAACGTAACAGCAATTTGGCTTGCGAGTGTAACGTCATAAAATTCCTGAAAAAATATTAGTCTAATAGAAAATTTATAACAGAAATGGCGAAGAGGGTAAAGTAACCCTGCAAATTTACCATCAATAAGCTAAGTGTCTGAATTTAATATTAATATTTTTGTGTTGTAAGTAAGTGGTTACTCGTTTTAATGCGGGCTAAAAGTGCACTGTTCAGGGGATGTTTTTTTCTAAATTACTTGTCTTTCAAAATAGTTTCATGATTCGACACTGCCGATCAGACAAATTCCAATACTATATCAGTGCAACCTTTAGCACAGCGCACCCCTGTTTCATCTTCACTGACAGCAGAGGTCAATGCCGTTAGTTTTAGAGGTTTTAGACAGTGCTTACAAAGTACAGTTTGCCCTTGGCCTAATTTCTTAATCAGATTGCGCTGCGCTTTAAAAGAGAGGGTGCTCGATTTATTGATCGCTGAAAAATCTAGTTTGCTCATAATGTTATTCTATCTATAGGATCAGACCTCAATGTTATATTAAGGCTTAAGAAGTCGCTATTGTACGTATTAATAGCATTCAAAAATATCTACAATGGGTGTTTTTTTAAGAGAATATTGTGAAAAAAGGTAAGCGATTACAAGCAATCGATCGTATGGTGACACGCCATTATCAGCATATTTGGGATTGCTGTTGTGATCACGGACAACTTGGTATTGGGTTTCTTGCGCGGGATACGGTTAATACCATCCACTTTGTTGATATTGTATCCAGTATTATGACCAAGCTTGAGCGGCATTTATTATCAAGCTTGCCGGAACGATCTAAGCAATGGCGATTGCATACGATAGATGTAAGAGAGTTACCGATTGATCAGTATCCGACAGAGGACTCTCATTTAATCGTGATAGCGGGTGTGGGCGGTGAGCTCAGTTTAAAAATGGTAAGTGCCCTGGTTAAAAAATATCGCAATTATCAACTTGAGTTTTTATTATGCCCTGTACGGCATCAATACCAGTTGCGTGAGGGCTTGTCTTCACTGGGTCTATCGCTGTTGGGCGAAGAGTTGCATAAAGAGCAAAAGTGGTATTACGAAATAATGCATCTAGTGGCGGTTAATACCAATAATAATGCCGCTAAGCGGTTGATAGGCCAAGGGGTTAATGAATTCCCTGTTAAAGCTGTGGGCTCAATACTTTGGGAGGACAGCGGTGCGATGCATCGGGAATATTTATCTAAAACTATTGCGCATTATCAGCGTTCACTGCGATCGCTAACAAAAAACAGTGATGAATACGGCAAGACAAAGTTAATTGCTGATCAATACAAAAATGTACTACGCCGCATTGCTTAGTTCCCATCCAGAAACGGCTGCCTACTGCGAACGTTTCACTCACCCAATCTGAACACCACTAGATTTAAGTTGTTTGGAATAACCAAACGCCTGCATCTAGTAGTGCCCATCTTGAATGATTGAATCGCTCTCGCTACGGCCATGTTTCTAGATGAAAACTAACTAGTTCCCATCCAGAAACAGCCGCCTACAGCGAACGTTTCACTCATGCAGACTGAACTCCACTAGACTTAGTTGTTTGGAATAACCAAACGCCTGCATCTAGTAGTGCCCATCTTGAACGATTGAATCGTTCTCGCTACGGCTATGTTTCTGGATGAAAACTAACTAACGTCAGTCTCTCTGTGTTTTGCTATTTATTGACATCATTCTCTAAAGGTCAAACTTTACACGCTTTAATAGTGCCGTCACTCGCTCAGATTGTTCGGCAATCGCAGCGAGAGATACTTCGTCTTGTTTAAAGCTAGGCATATGTTCAAGTAATAACTTCGAATGAGGCGTGGCTTTGCGAACGGGAAATTCGTAGTTATTTTGAGCATATAGATACTGGGCGCTATCGCCACTGAGATATTCCATGAGGCGAATCGCTGATTCTTTATTTGGCGCGTTTTTACTCAGTGCAATACCGCTAATGTTCATATGAGAACCGCGGCCATCTTGGTTAGGAAATATTAAATTAACAGAATTAGCCCACTGAATTTGCTCATTTTTACGCTTATTGTTGAGCATTTTTCCAAAGTAATAGCTATTCACTAAAGCGATGTCACACACACCTTCACTAATCGCTTTCACTTGGGCTCTATCGTTTCCCTGGGGTTTTCTCGCTAGGTTCTCTTTTAACCCCCGTAGCCACTGCTCGGCAAACACTTCTCCTTTGGCTATCATTATAGAAGCGATTAATGAGCGCATATAATTATGATTGGCTGAACGAGAACAAATTCTATTTTTCCACATCTTTGATGTTAAGTCCTCGTAATCGATAGGCTGAGCTGGATCAACGCGATCTTTGGCGGCGTAAATGATTCTCGCTCTGGAAGTGAGGCCGAACCATTGATTATTGGGGTCTCTATAATGTTTTGGAATATTGTGTTTTAAAATTTCGCTGTCAACACTCTGTGTGAGTCGCAGCTTAGCGAGTTGGTGTAAGGGAGATACATCAGAGCTTAAAATGACGTCAGCCGCCGTTCGATTACCTTCAGTTTCAAGGCGTTTTACTAAACCATTGCGCGTATAAATTATGTTGGTAACAATCCCCGTTTGCTGAGTAAATTCTTTCAAAATAGGGGCAATCAAGAAAGGTTGTCTAGCTGAGTAAATGTTAACTTCAGCGGCTGAGACGGCTGCTGTAACGGCAGCTAAAGATATGCTGAGTGTCAGTAAGGCTCGGATTGTTTGCTTTGTAAAAGAATTAGAGGCGATTAAAGGCTTCATAGCAATCCCTGTTAAATTATTTTAAAACTATGCTTTAAAGTTTCGGGGTGGGTAGCGGTTTCTTTAGCCGCCAAAATGGTGGAGTTACAATCTTGTAGTAACACAGCAATCGCTTTATTAGGAAGCAGAGGAGTATTATATAAATACCCTTGTGCATGCTGGCATTGAAGCTCTTTAAAAAAAGCGTGTTGGTACTCCTGTTCTATGCCTTCCACAGTGACGCTCAGCCCAAGTAACTCGGCCATGTGAATAGTTGCTTTTAGCACGATGGCGTTATTGGATTGTGATTGTAGAGCGCTTATAAAAGATTGATCTAATTTAATCCCAGAGAGAGGGAAGCTGACCAATCTTTCTAGGGAACTATGCCCTGTACCAAAGTCATCTATATATATACCGACTCCCATGGCCTTTATCTGATGCAACTGTGCGAGTAGTGTTGTGCCATCACAGTAAAGTTGAGTCTCAGTGACTTCTATGTTTAGTTGCCGTGCCGATATGTTATGGCGCGCTAGTGAATGTTTGATTAAACAGGCCATATCATGGCTAATCAACTGTTTAGGCGACACATTAACATTGATGAATAAGCCACTTTCCTCGCGGACTTGATTGAATTGAATAAGCTGTTTTATTGCTTGATCCATGATCCATGCTCCCACCGCATCAATTAAATTAAGCTCTTCTAAAATAGGAATAAATTCAACAGGAGATATCTCCCCGAGAGCAGGACTAAACCAGCGAACCAAAGTTTCAAAGCCGGCTAGTTGTCTCTGTTTAATTTTGATAATAGGCTGGTAAACCAAATAGAACTCTTGGTTTTCTAGAGCGTTCTTTAGTAGAACTTCTAATTTAAGACGTCGTTCAATGTTCTCACTCAGGCGCAAGCTATAGATGGCTTTATTGTTTCGTCCATTGTGCTTAACATCGTACATCGCTAAATCAGCCTCTAACAATGCCTGAGAAACATCATCACACGCTTGAGTTAACAAACTCGCCCCAATACTCGCTGTAATACTTAAGTTTCTGTTGGAACTAAATTGAAAACTAGGTCGCATCGTCTGTAAAATTTGGTCGCAGTGCATGATCAATTGTTCAGGATCTAAAACATCTGGCAAGAAAAGTGCAAATTCATCGCCACCAAAGCGAGCCACTTGAGCGGTTTCAAAGCTTTTGGTTAAGCGCCTTGAAAACTCTATTAAAAGCTCATCTCCTACGGCGTGGCCGTAACTATCATTGATAGACTTGAAGCGGTCTATATCGATAAAAAATATCGCTATCTTTGCGTCATTACGCTGCTTAATCTGCTTATCTAGTACCCGTACAAAGGATGCTCTGTTGCGTAATCCAGTGAGTGAGTCATGATCAGCTTGATACTTTAGGTTTTGCTCTGCTAGTTTTCGTTCGGTAATAATGCTGATAAAACCTTGATAGTGACAAGCATTACCTAGATTATCTTTTACTAAGTAGGCGTTTTCAGTAAGCCAGACAGGTTGGTTGTTGACAGTAACACCTAGCCATTCGAAATTAATCACTTGCCCGTCTTGCAGTAGTTTTTGAAGAAAATCCTGATAACTCTTCTCACTGAGATGTAATTGATCTTGAATTGTTGTGATGTTTTTACAGATTTGCTGCGAAGAGCTATAGCCAAAAGCTTTGGCAAAAGCAGGGTTTGCGCTGGACAAATTGCCTTTGAAATCCGCTTTATAAATGCCGTCCAAAGATAGTTTAAAAAGTTGGCTATAATCCTCGGTCAGGTCATAGAGCTTAGCTTGCTCCTGCTCTATCAAAGCATCGGAGTACAAAGAACGTTTTCGTGATTGATAAAGGGAGTATAAACCGAAAAAAGCGGCAATAATGAACGCAATAAAACCAATGTGAGCCGTTTTTATCTGTAAGGGTTTGCTGTTCAGCTCTTTATCATAAAATTTGAAGACAAGTACTTGGCCTGCAAAAGCATAATTAATAACAGAAATATAATCCTGCTGTGAGTTGGGACAGTTCGAGTAAACATCACTATCGCTGCTCGCGATACGCGCTAAATTTTCTTTCGATAAATTACGTTGCACATGCAGGCAAAGATTTAGCTTTGAAAGCGTGTTCCCCAACAATATATTAATGGTTTCTTCAAAATTAATAGAGGCGGCTACAAAGCCTAGTAGTTGTTCAGGTTCAAATGATTGGTCAGTGTATGCAGGTAAAATAAATCTAGAGTTGTCTGCAAAATTGTCAGATTGATTGATCATTAATTGCATACTAGCGCTATTGAGCGACTTTAATAACAGTGCACTGTTAGCAGGATCTTGCGCCAAGTTCTTACCCAGTGAAAAACCTTGCATTTGATTGGAAGAACTATATCTAATTGGGAAAATATCTTCAATCCGACTGTCTTGAAGCTCTGGATCAAAGGCTGATTTAAAATCAAATAAACCTTGTTCTTTTACAGCTTTAACCCAGTTGTCATGTTCTGTTACAGAAATTTTTGGAATCCATTCGAACGCACTAATACCGTAATCTGAAATGGTTTGTGATGCAACAAAAGCATCAAATTCTTGACTATTGATATCCGGTTTTAGCTCTATGACGCTACGTAGCGCTTGTAACACCGCGGTGATCTCAACAAAGGCTGATTGTAAAATTTGGAATTGAGCCTGCGCGCGGTTTTCTAATGAGTTCTCCTGTTCTTTTTGTTCAAGCTGAAGTAGCACAAAAAAAAAGCTGACAGCGCAGGGGATAAGAAATATGCCTACCATAGTTGTCAGCGAAAAAGGGGATAATTTTTTTTTAAAAATCAAATGATACAACCTATAATTAAAAGCAAATAATAATCATTTCTATTTGTGCGATAATAAATTATTTGTCCTCTATTGCAAACAAAAAGGGTATTTTTCTGATGATTCTATGACAGTGGATTGATGTGCACAGAATAAATACAGGTATGCTCATTGTTTTAAAAAGTTAAGCGCATCAAGAAACGAGAGGTAGGCACAACCTACCTCAGAAACAATGGTTAATAGCTGCTTACGACAGGGTCAGGGTGAGCTCTTTTATATTTATATTGTAACCAGCTGCGATAAAGAGCAGTGCAGGCCAATAGTGCAAAACTGATACCGACAATGGCTAAACCAAGTGCTGCAAAACCTGCAAACACAAAACTGACGATAATAACGGCGAGGACACAGCTTAGTACTAGTTGTAATTTCTTCATGATAATCTCCTTGGTTTCTCTTTGATGTTGGGATTATTATCACGTACTAAGCTGTTATGTGGCTGTCTGCAAGTTTACATATTTGTAAACTTCAGGCTGACAGATAACCCCGGGTTGTTAGCGTCAGCATTTGCGTTGCTTAAGCTCAGTTGTGCTTTATGCAGTTGCGCAACACTTTGAACGAGAGAGAGACCTAAACCATTGCCTGTCGTGTTCCTGCTTTTTTCCAGTCGGTACATTGGCTCTAATACTTGCTCTCTATGTTGGATGGGAATCCCCGGGCCGTTATCACAGACCGTCAATGTTCTGCCGATGCAACTGAGTATTATACAACTGCCAGTCGGTGTGTGCCTGATGGCGTTCTCCAGCAAATTGGCAATTAATTGGATAATGAGTTCTCTATCCCCTTTAATTTGAATGCTAGAATCAATCTTTAAGCTAAAGAAATGCTCGCTATCTTCAACTACTGCCTGATAAATTTCGGCTGTTTCGCGAACGATATCAGCGAGAGAAAGCGCACTAAAGCGTTGACGATATTGCCCCGAGTTTAAATGCGCAAGGCGTAATATTGCCTCAAAAGTCGCAATCATTTGATCTGATTGCTCCAAGGCATCTTCGATGTATTGATTGACTTGAACTGGGTCAGAGTGATCAAGGGCTGTTTCCAATTTTGCGCGCAGTCTTGCTAACGGGGTTTTTAAATCATGTGCAATATTGGCACCCAAGTCTCTGCTTTGGCGCAATAAACGCTCTAAACGGGCATTCGTTTCATCGATACGGGTGGCCACTTGCGCTAAATCATCGCTGCTGTGCGCAGGGCTTATTCGTGCGCTCAAATCACCTTCAGCGACTTTATCTAGTGTTGTATGGATATGGTTTAAACGCTGTTGCGCGCGCAGGCCAATACATAGTGCAGTGAGCAATGTTAATACCGTGGTTAAAATACCCATGATTAGAAATAGTTCACTACCATGCTCTAGAACCTCATATTTGGGCTCCATATTGATGGCCATCGCGAGCTTGTTCTCACCGGCGGTTGCACTATAAATGCGCCAAGTATCTTCTTCGCCTGAATGAATGATCTCTAAGCTTTGAAAACCCGCATATTTGAACATTTTTTTGTGTTTAGGGCCGTAGATACGCCCATCGGGCGTTTGTAAGCTGGCAAACAGCAGCCCGCTTGAGGGAAGCGCTGTAATGGGTGTATTTGTATTAAGTATTTGCGCGCTGAGAGTTTGATGCCGGTTGCGCAATTCAATATCGGTGTTTTCCAGAATGTTTTTATAGAATAGCCAAGCGCCAGTAGCCCCTGCTAGTAACAAAATAATTAAGAAAATGGTTGTTAATAATGCCGCTTGTCTGATGGCACTGAGTTTTGGCAGAGACTTTATTTGCGCCAGTTTATTGCTCCAAAACATAACCAGCTCCTCTGACTGTTTTCAGCAGCTTTTTATCAAAAGGCTTATCTATTTTGTTACGTAGGCGACTGATATGAGTTTCTACCACGCTGGTGGTTGGGTCAAAGCGTAAATCCCATACTTTTTCAAGCAACATCGCTTTAGTTTGGATGCGACTAGGATGCTTTAAAAATATTTCCAATAATAAAAACTCTTTAGTATTGAGTTCTATTTTTTGTCCATCGCGTAGGCACTGTCGGCTCATCAAGTCGAGTTCAATATCTTGATAGGTTAAAACACTACTCTGTGTGCTTTCAGCGGAGCTGTTTCTACGACCTAGTGCATTGACTCTGGCCAATAACTCAGTAAAGGCGAAAGGTTTAGTGAGATAGTCATCGCCTCCCGCTTCAAGCCCAGCAACTCTGTCATCGACTTCACCAAGCGCGGTTAAAAACAATACCGGGACGGTGTTTTTTGCCGCTCGCATCGCTTTTAATACACTGAGTCCATCTAAGCCAGGAACCATTCGATCCAGTAGAACTATGTCGTAATCTTGCGTGGTGACGGTGGCTAAAGCGTGACGACCATCGGTTAAAAGATCAGTGACATGTCCTGCGCTATTGAGCGACTCTTGAATCCAAGGGCCTAATTGTAGATCATCTTCGAGTAATAAAATTCGCATGTTTTATCCATTGCTTTTGTGCGCTGTGTATTAGTGTTAAAAAATCTTCGCGCTGTATTCCTAGGGTACTTGGCCATTTTTGTTGTGCATAATTTAACATGTCAGTTAGAGTTATTGCAGCGCGAAAGTCAAAATTTTCACTATATATTTTAGCTTGACCACCCCCTTGCTTATAAAAGGTATGTGCCGTTTTTTTGATGCTATCAGGGCCGCATAAATAGAGTGAAGCGCGCTGCCATTGTTCCGCTAATGCAGTAAAGTGATTGGGGCTGAGGCGCTCTCCTTTGGCTAAAAAGTGCACATTTAAAAAGCTCAATTGGTGTTGGTAATGTTTAAGTTGCGCGATTATGTTGGTAATGTTTAAGTTGCGCGATTAAATCATCGCCTAAATCTAAAGAGGGCGCGTAAAATAAATCAATGGCAGGGGAGTTGCCAGCATTACTTTTTTGCATGGACAGTTGTTCCAGTGCAGCCAAAAAAGGCGTGATACCGACACCGCCTGCGACCCAAATTTGACGGTTTCTGTCCACGGCACAATTGATACGAAATCCACCTCTAATGCTATGCAATTTTAAGGTGTCACTGCTATCGAGGTGCTGGTTAAGGTGTTCTGTGTAATCTCCGGCACTTTTAATGATCAAGCGCAATTGATCACTATTTTCTGAACTTGCGATGGTGAAAGGATGAATTTCCTTAAACCTATCACCCGTCATACTGATATTGGCAAACTGTCCGGGTAAAAATCTAAGCGACTTAGGTTTATTGACAGTGATATCGATGGCGTTGGGTAATCTTTTTATCCTTGCGATTTTTAGCTCATGGGGTTTTCGCAGCGTAATGACAGTACTGATCCAGGCGGTTATGGCTGTGATCGAAATCACCAGTTCTAGCCACCAAATAACGGAGCCAGCCTGAACAGGACTTGCAGAAAAGAAAGTATGAAAAACCAAGATCATGAAGAGCGGCCCCATCAAGCTGTGACTTTTTTTCCACAGATGATAAGGCATGATTTTAAGCGCAGAAATGAGTGCTAAGAGTAACAGTAAAATAACCGGCAAGGGCATCATCAGCGGTAACCCAATGTGTAATGCTGGCAATCACAGTCGTGTAACCAAGTGTGCGGTGGGTTTTATAGGTTTTATCTGCCCCTCCTAAAAGGCTATCAACCCAACGCCAACGTGCGGCAAGTACTATGCTAATAGCCATTGCGTTGAAGGCGACGATGGCCGTCGTAGCAGGGAATAAATCACCTAGCGCAATACCCGATAAACCGAGCACTAAGTGGGCACAAAGTAGAGTGATTACAATGGTGCATGTGGTTTTCATCGCTAAATCCTTGTCTGTTTTAGATCAGGATAATCGCGGCGACTTGCAATAGGCTGGCGTTCAGTTTACAAAAATGTATAGTTGATTATTTGTGCCACTTTGGAAAGGCTTTTGACAAAGGAGCGAATAGCTGAGCATTGCTAGGAGGCATTCCAGCGGTTTTGTTTATCTTCATCTTTAAATTTGTTCTTTCATCCAAAGCTATGCACGCAGTTAATCCAGAACGTGCAGCTAACCAATAACAGTATCGAAAGCGAGAGAAAAAACAGCAACGTCTGCGGATATTATGGGCAAGAGATTAGTTCTTTTTGACGCTTTTTAGATAAACTGCTCATGGCTTTGTGGTAAGAATAGGTGATGAGTTCTTTGAGGTAGTCTTCATCGATGCTGACGACATTGACAATACTGATCCAGTGAAAGCGGTGCATGTAACGAGCAGGCTTTATACCATCTTGATCTGTGAGTTCTAAAAAACGTTCAGGGCTTACTCTAATGCTAAAACGCCAGCGCTCGGGGTCGCTGGTTTTAAAATAGGCAAATTTTTTGTCGTCTAATGCGTAGCTAAGCAAGTTGCGACTATCGTTATATTCATTAATACTAGTGCCCGCTAGGGACATGCAAAAAGTTTTAAGTTGCTCTACATTCATCGTTTTTATCCACTTTGCCATCATTCTAGGCTTTGTTAATGGAAGGCGGTATGCTTACTCAGAGTCACCTTTAGTAAAAGTCATCCTAAAGAGCCTGTATTACCATATTTTATGGATGAAATGTATCAACAAAGTCGTTCCAATGCAGCATGCTCTTATTTATATGTTTCTTTTTTGGTTTATCAATTGGCAGTACAGCATAGAAATAGAGGTAATAGTATCCGATAAAAATGGTTAGTCCCAGCGAGAGTGGTTTTGTCAATATTGATGATCGTGGTCTGTGTTTAGGTTGTGCACATAAAGACCAAAGTTTACGTAGTGTTTTTATCAATAGTGATATAAATTTTAGATTAGCCTAAGCATAGCAGCGAGTATTTCTAGATCAATAGTGATATAAATTTTAGATTAGCCTAAGCATAGCAGCGAGTATTTCTAGAGCTACACCAAAGACCTAGTGCCAAATGAATTAAGACTTACTTCTATTGGGTTCGCACCCTTTATAGTGAGGTAAGTGGTCATCAAATTGATCCCAGCAAGCTCTGGAGGTGACAAAATTATGTGAGCTAGGGCGCTCAATAATGTCGCTATCCAATACCCCTAATCTCAAACGCACTCGCAGGGGATCTTGGCTGTTCTCACTGTAAATAGGCGATGCGCAGTTGCTGCAAAAATACTTGCGGGTGTGCTCGCTTGCCTGATAAAAATTAAGGGTTTGGGTACCTTGTAGCAGTGTTAATGTCTCTTTAGAAACATAGCCATTGGTGGCGAAAGCGGTGCCTGTCGACTTGCGGCACCGTGAACAATGACAGTGAATAATATCAGTGATGGTCCCATCTATGAGTATTTTTACTTGGCCGCAAAGGCAGCTAGCTTGGTACATGTAACCTCCCTATATAAAGCTTGCAGTTATAATCAAAGTTGATTAGTCCATCTTGGCTGTATTCGTCAAACAACCGCTCAAGCGCTTGTGATAGCTCGCTAAAATCAGTGCTATCTTCATGGGGGCAGTATGAGCAAGATTTAATTCTGCCAATCAACCCATTTAAATCAAATTGCTGAGCGTTAGTGAAATCAAAAGTATGCATCTCTCCTGGGGCAAAAAAACGCGCTATTTGAGCTTGCGGCATGTTCATATGATTAATGTTTTGATAATCAGTCGCATATTTTACGAGAAGGGAGTCATACTGGTTTTGAAATGGATGCTGCTCTTCACGCTGGTTCCAAATTAGCGCGATATAACCGAAAGGTTTTAGCACCCTTTTGAATTCAACGAGGGTTTTATCTTGATTAAACCAGTGGAAGGCTTGGGCGACGCAGATTAAATCAACGGATCGTGCCGTCAGGCCGGTTTGTTCGGCGCTATTATTTAAATAGCGAAAATCTGGATTGCTTGATAGTGTCTCTTTGGCTGCACCGAGCATGTATCGATTAGGCTCAATAGCTGTCACACTTAAACTATTATCGAGTAGTAATTTGCTAAAAATACCGGTGCCAGCGCCGATATCCGCAATTGAAGAGGCAATATTGACACCGGTGCGTTCAATGATTTTATCAAGCAGTGCCTGCGGGTAATCTGGTCGGTAGCGAATATAATTGGCGACAGTACGGGTAAACCTTTGCGTTGAATCTATCATTAAATGCCTCTTTTGGGTTTGTTTTCCTTGGAATGAGCGTGAACGATATTTTGAAACAGCAAACAGTTGATTATAAATCATACATAAAAAGGTACTGGAATGGCAATTAGGATAAAAAGGGTAGAAAATAATTTTGAGGATTGGCAACGTTTATTAAGCCTTTTGCAAACTGCTTTTGAGTATCAGCATACACGTATAAACCCACCTTCTTCGCTCAATCGACTTACCTTAGATAACATTACTGAAAAATCAGAGAGTGAAATATTATTACTCGCTTATAGTGAGCAGGTGTTAGTTGGCTGTGTGTTTTTACGAGCGCAACCTCATGCTCTTTATGTCGGTAAACTAGCGGTATTACCTAACGCACAAGGACAAGGAATAGGCAAAAAATTATTGAAGTTTACTCAAAAAATTGCGCGTCAGTTAGCGTATTCTCAGCTTGAATTACAAGTACGAATAGAACTTATAGAAAATCAAGCGGCTTTTTCGGCGATGGGCTTCGTGAAAAGTGGTGAAACATCGCACCCAGGTTTTAATAGAGCGACTTCAATAACGATGCAAAAAAATCTCTAAAATTAGTCTATGCTAAATGAGATGTTTAGCCATTTATAACGGTATAGATTGTCCGTTAGTTTAAATAAATAGACTTTTAACTATCGGCAATTATCTATCATAAACTCTGCCTAACAAAAACTATTAAATTGATACAATTGTTTGATTTTTATATTTAAAAAATTTATAGTTTATTCTAAATATAGTCACTCTTTTGTTTTTTTTGTTTATCTCCTTCTCTTTCTCAATACTAAGGGAGGAATGTGCACCACGTGAATTGGTGTAGAATGTATGGATACATATGACTGAAAAAATATTATTACAGCCAGGTATCCGTCGATGTAGACAATGTATTGTCTTCCTTGGCAGAAATTAAACAAGGTGGATAAAATATTGCTAATTCTTATTGTTGAAGATGACGAAGTTGATTATTTAAATGTTAAGCGTTTGCTTGGTAAAGCCTTTAGTTCTCAAAAAGTAGAGACAACTTGGGTTCGTGACCCTCTAGAAGTAGA
>Ga0209292_1002730_pt1 | contig 19990 bp, 13 predicted proteins | sample GOMGulsemesocosm_2_FD_184634 | JGI IMG/M metagenome (GOLD analysis project Ga0209292, IMG submission 184634) | Methane-oxidizing microbial communities from mesocosms in the Gulf of Mexico - GOM9C Gulf of Mexico (SPAdes) (version 2) | ecosystem: Environmental > Aquatic > Marine > Cold seeps... | reverse complement strand
TACAAGTATAGTATAATTCAAAAACGTATTCGACCTACTAGCTTAATTGAGACAACTGGACACTCTTTAAAGTGTCTCAATGCATAATGAGGCATATTCATCAGGTTTACACTAACCTTATTAAGTGCTAGAAAACAACTCACTACACAAAACAGCTGTTGTTTTATCGTTTTTTTAATTGACTATTAATTCACTAGAAACACTTAAATTATTTTTATCCTTTATGAATAAAAAGCCATAAACAACCCCCTCTTTTGGGTACCGGTTCTCTATTCGATCTTTAAAAATATTGGCTGGTATAGATTTCCAAATTCGTTTTTCATTACTATTCAACGTGTCTACAGAATAGTAAAAGTTCGCCTCAGTTAATTCAATTGCACTCGTATATTCATATACTAATTTTGTTTTTTTTCTTTCTACACTAATAATTTTTGCCAAAGGTGGCCCTTCCTTAAAAGAAGCATTAAAAAAAGCGGCAATTTCTTTAGGCTTCCATCCTTCTGGATGACTATGCCCCATACCTGGTGTTATCTTTATGTACCTGTTTTTTTCAGGAATCAATTTTATAGTTTTATCAAAGGGTTCAATATCGAAACAACCGTCCGTATTTCCAGTGATAAACAGGGTTGGACATTTGGAATAAATAAGATAGTTTTTAGGATCAATTTTATCCATCCAAAGTTCTCTTTCTTTTATTGGCAACTTGTCAAAATGTTTCTTATCTAATTCGATTTCATCATGAAAAGCTGTGCCATAAACAGAGGCGGCTATTTTAAAACGATTGTCTATACCTGACACGATGCACGTTTGAAAACCACCCCAACTTATACCAGTTACTGCCGTTTTATTTTTAGCTACCTCTGGGAAACTTAAAAGTAGGGAATGAGCTAAAATGGCAGTACTCGTAGTTCTGTACGCCCTCACAGCCTCTGGGCCATGTTTAATCGAATCATACATAGCTCCCAATTGTTCTTCTAAATTTTTGGGTGTTGCCCCACCATTTTCAGATAACCTTGTATTTCCATAATCGCACGTAATTGCCGCGTATCCTTCTTTTGCCCAAAGCTCCACCCATTCTTTGAGAGCAGGTTGCGCTCCTCCTGAAATCAAGACTACTCCTGGATATTTATTCCCTAGATTTTTACCTGTTTTTAATATATCTGGATTAGAATAATAGGTGAATACCTTTGTTTCTTCTCCTTTATAATCAACACCTTTAAATAGGATTTGTCTAACACTTGAAGTACTATCTAAATAGGTAAACTCAGGAGTTTTTTGTAATTCGTCTAAATCCCAGATCAACTCATTCGTTTTGATTAATGATTGGTTAATTCTTGGAATTCCAGAAAGCTCTTGACCAAAGGATGTTTGGACTAGAAGTAATAAAAAAATTGTGATTCTGACCATGAAAATGTTTTTATTCGATTACAAACCAGTTATACCAATTGGGTTTTACCACTACTTCAATTTCAATTTCGTATTCCCTATTTAATTCGTGGACTTTTGATACTCCTTCTTGTTCTCTTACAGATGCTTCTTTTGTTAATCCTGTATAATATAAGGGTATTTTAATTTTCTTTTTGATAATATTATCTGTTGGATTAAAGATCAATAAAAAACCTTTTTCTTTCAAGTTTGGATTTACATGCATCATATAATCTATGTCTCGTCCGTCAGCACGTCGTAAATGAATGATATCGCTTTCTAGAATATCACGATATTTCTTATACCAATCGACCATTCGTTTAACCATGACCTTGGTTTCTTCTGTATCATATAAACGAGGACCTCTTAATGCAGATTGTACACCTAAGCCAATATTACTCGCCAACATCATTTCGTAGTGATCCAAATGTTCGTTCAATGGTTCAATGGTCGCCGCTGCTCCTCCTCCATGGTATTGTGCTAGGGGAATAAAACTCCAACGCATAGATGGTGTACTTTCCCATGTGCCGTCGAATGCATTCTGACGTGTATGAATTAATTGATGTCTCCGAGGTAATGACCAATTGTTTTCACGATAACCAATGCCATTTTGATTAGAACCATTTAAATAGTAATAATCTGGAACACGCAAGTAAACCCCTTGCTCTTTACACCATTTATAAAAATCAGTCATTATTTTCCATTGCTTGTATTGAGAGTCTCCTAAATTTTTATGTCCCGGATGATCTTCAGATGCACAGACATCTCCTGGATAACTTCCGTCATGCGTAAATGTTTTAAACCCGGTTTCTGAGAACATTTTATACATTTTCCGAAAATAATCTTCTCCCCATTCACTTGCTAAACAAGGTGAGTTTCCAAAAGTGGCAAAACCACCCCGCTTTCCAGTTTTCGGATTGATGACATCATCTTTCTCGCTGATACTTCTAGAAGCCAGTAATGAATAAGTTCCAATTTTGATTCCTTTTGTATTCGCGTATTCAGCATATTTTTTCATTTGCTGATAGTTTTTGACACTCTCATTCTCTGGATTAAACCCACTTCCAAATGAAAAATTAACCATCTCGTAACCCAGTTCAGCAGCTTGATCTACCCCATTGGTATACTCGTCCCATTTAGAGCTTGTAATATGAAACATTAACGGATTTTCGGTGATCCAAGGTGCAACAGTGCGATACATTTTTCTTAAAGAAAGTCCGTTTCTTTCCTTGTCATAAGAATCATAGGGGAGCATAAATGTTTGGATTGATCTAAAAGATTCTCCCGATTTTACCTGGAGATTATATCCATATTTCGGATAAATCTTCATCACATTTGGAATATCCTGAACCCATGAAATTTGTGTGGTATAATCTTGGTCAGCTTCCCAATGAACCGACTGATTATTGGCTACTTTTACTTTTCCTGATGAAAATGCATAGTCTGTTTCAAAGTGAATACTGGGTTTTACTTTGAAATCTTCTCTGTTACGATATCCACCATAAGGATCGTGGTCGGCGATACCTAAATATTCTGAAACAATATTATCTATATCGACGGGTCTTTCAGAATTGTTTTGAATTGTAATCCATTTAGAAATTGTTGGTACTCCATCATATAGTTCATAGTTCACGGAAACAACAATTTTTTCGAGATCATTTAATTTTGCTTTAATCTTATCTAATTCGTTTTTGTCCAACCTGCTATAGACAGCAAAACTATTCATTTTTAAACGCACTAATTCTCCTGGCGATTGGTGATCTTCACCTGAGGAATTTTTTCCAAGCTTCCCAATGCGAACCGCAATAGGATCTTTTACAGTTTCACCAAAATCTATGGATTGATAGGTTTTCCATACGCCTCCTTTAGGTTTTGCTTCGCAATGCACTTTGTTCCCATCAATTCGCAATCTTAAAAACCATGTTTTACTAAAATCAACATTTTCCTTGCCTCCTGCTTTTGTGTTTTCTTTTTTACCGTCATAAACAGTAAATCGCCAAGCCCCAGTATTTTTCACCCCAGATTCATTTCCGGGTCTCATATTAAATTTTATCGTTTTTTCTTTCCAAATAAGAGATATACCCGGCCCCCACTGTCCACTTAAGTCTGTTCCGGCATCAATCGAAGTTTCAACCACCCCCACTCCTTTTGGTAAGGCATATTCACCAAAAACTGCGGTATTATTTGGCGTATATATTTCTCCTGGCTTTCCTTCATTGATAAAAGAACTTCTTTCATGAGCATCACTTGTTCTAACCTTCCAAACAGATTCTAAAGAAGTAAAATCATCATGAAAAATTTCTTGTCTTCCAATGTTACTTTCTTGTGAAAGTGCCAATAAATCTTCTGAAGATAAATCTCCAAGTTGGTAATCCATTTGAAGTTTTACCCCTTTAGGTGGCCATTCGGCATCAGGTGCATGATGACGTATTTCTTTCCATTCCAATCTTTTTACTGGTCTCCCAACTTTAAATCCTTTAAATTGAAAAGAAAGGGGATCGGCTTCTAAGGAATTTAGCCAATCAGGATAGAGAAAGGCAAGATTTGGTTGTCCTGTTAAACCTCCAATGTTTACTGTAAAACCATTTATACCAATAACCGCTTCAGGTTTAACGGCTCTAATAAATTCTTCGTCGTTACCCAATATCTTTAAACTCGTAGTCGCAGCATTTGGAGTAATTCTAAATGTTCGTGAGATAATACCATTTGATAGAACAATGGATTTCCCTTCATCTGCTTGTGAAATAGTTGCTTTGAAGTTTTGGTTATTAATTAGCCAATCTTGATTTTTTGAATTTGCATTTTCGCTGTATTTTTTTAAATCGCTTATTTTTTGAGCTTGAATATTTGAAAGTCCTATTAAAATAAATATAGAGACAATAAGATGGTTTAATTTATTTTGTTTGCTTAGATGTTGATTTTTTTTCATTTATTTAAAGTATTCTTTTAATTTTTATTTTCAGATTTTTCATTCCCTTAATTATATCACCAACCCAAACACCTTTTGATTTTTCAACGAAAAAAACATTCTCGGAAATAGGTTTTCCCTTATCCAAATAAAAAGTAATCGGGCCACTTTCTAACATAACAAAAGACAATTGCTCTTTGCTATATTTAATATCTTCAATAGCACTTGACGCAAGGTATTTATCAGTTCTACCTACCAAAGACCAGCCATTAATAACTGGAGAAATCAAATATAATTTATCTCCGAAACCATCTATTTCAACCTGAAATTTATCTTGCATCAATGTCCCAGTACTCTTGTACCAATCGTACACAAACAAACCTTCGGAAGGAACTTTCCATCTACCCAGATAAGGCTGCATCATTCCTGTTGCATTCGCATAATCATTGGGAGTTATACTGCTTTTATAAGTTTGTCCTTCATTCCCGAAATTATAAACTACAATCGCTGCTGAATTATTAGATAAAGGAGCCACCACTTTATAAAGCGATTTTTCTTCAAACGATTTGAACAAATCATCTGGTAAAGGTGCCGCTGGAGCTAATGGGCGCAATAATCGTCCGTCTTTAAAACATAAAGGATCAATGTTTTCTGCTAAAAACGCTGTTGGATCATCTGATAAATATACAGGTCCACCAGAAATTGCTTTCGAAACGGCCATCATTCTACCGGCAAAAGCATCATTGGAATGAAACATATCGTGATCTCCCCAAGCGATTTGACCCAACCAAGGCATTGCAGCATAAGAGTGGTATAGATGTGCCTTTGCTTTTGCTTCATTCCCTACCTTGTAATCTTCACTACAACGTCCAGCAACACTTTCTCCAGAATAAAGCAACGTTACCGTTTGATGCCAGTTACAATTCATCAAATCTAAACCTGTGTTTTCAACTGCCTTGTGAAATTCTTTTGCCAAAATCACCGAAGCCTTAACCGGGTTATCAACTGCTTCTGAATTATTTTTAGGCAAACCGCCAATGGCCTCAGGATGTGTTGCTCCAGCATAGTAAGTAAGTGCATCGGTTTGAAAATCAATTTTCAGAAAATCAAAACCTTCAATCTTAGACGGACTTAACAAATAATTAAAAAAGTTTTCAGCTGATTTTTTACTGCCGGGTGATGGAAGTAAAATATTGGCCGCACTTGTGATCATATCCTTTTTAACACTTCCAATATCTCCAGGGATTTTAATTCCGTGATTATCTCCCAAATAGGCATACCAAATACCCATCCATTTAATTCTATCCTCCTTCTTTAATTTTGTCAATGCCGAAATTCCGTCTGGAAAATTTTCATTCGACTCAATAGATTGCCGATTGAAATGCCCATCATCCAAAAGGAAATAACGTACAGGAATTTCAGATTCATTCAGCTGATTAATTACCTGACTCATGTTTTCTTGCGTCACATTTAGATGAAATTGCTCCCACGAGCACCAACCTAAATATTCAAAAGGCTCAGGATATTTTTTTTGATAACGCAATTTTGTAGTACCTGTTAAATGTTCACTATCTAGGGTTTCTTTCCAAACCAACTGACAGGCTTCGTAAGCATTACCTGCAAAAGCCCATGCAAATAATGGAACATCACCTTCTATACTTTCTTTTCCATGAGTTCCTACTTTTAGCATTAGATTATCCTCCCTAGTATCGAACCAACTATAGGCTCTTTCATCAGCCAATGGAAGTATAGACAGATATTTATCATCAGAAAGTTTCAACAACAAAAATATTCCACCCTCATTTACTGTATTTAAAGAATCATTGGAAATAATTTCACCATAAACCCTGTTAGCGCCTGTTGGCCACCAATCTCCACTGTAATACACTCCCTTTTCGAAATGAGGTAATTTTAATTCGATGGCATCAAAAACTCCTAGGGAATCTGGTATTCCAACATAATCCGAATAGACTTCAACACCCGAACTTTTCATCTTTGATAGATCAAACTGTAACGCTTTCTTTTTATCACTACATGAAATTACAACCATTAAAATTGCAAAAAACAAAAATGAATTACTGACTTTTTTTATTTTCATATTACTCTTAAATATTAAATTCTGAATACAACCCAAAATCAGAAGCATTCAAATCTGCTTGATCATTAGATTCCTTTATGAGTCTTTTTCCAATCCTGATATTTTCGATTGAAATTTAACATCATCTATAAGGTTGTTCAGCTCAAAAGGATGCTTATGAGTTACAGTTCCCATTTTGCTAATAATTAGTTTGAAAACACCATAACAACGATGACTATTCCCTTTATAATTCCATTCACATTTAACATAGTTTCTTATTTGAGTTTAATTATTCAATTACATACCAATTGTACCAATTAGCCTTTACCTCAACCTCCATTTCGATAAAATATTTACGATCAAGATTGTATGTTTTAACCTTACCTCCTTGTTCTTTCACTTTGGCAACATCCGTTAATCCTGTATAATATAATGGTACTTTAATCGTTTTTTTTATCGTTTTATCCGTTGAATTATATACCATAAACATTCCTTTTTCCTTCAATTTTGGATTCACGTGCATCATATAATCTATACTACGCCCATCTGCTTTTTTAAGGTGTAAAATGTCACTCTCTAATATTCCTCTATATTTACGATACCAATCTGTCATTCTTTTTACCATAATTTTGGTAGATTCGGTATCATATAATCTCGGGCCACGTAGAACAGATTGGATACCCATTCCTAAATTACATGCCAACATCATTTCATAATGATCTAAATGTTCGTTCAACGGCTCAATAGTTGCAGCTGTACCACCACCATGATATTGGGCAAGTGGAATAAAACTCCAACGCATTGCAGGAGTACTCTCCCAAGTGCCATCAAATATATGTTGACGTGTATGAATTAATTGTTGACGTCTAGGTAAGGACCAATTTGCCTCACGATAACCAATAACAGATTGAGATTGTCCAGATAAATAATAATAATCAGGAACACGTAAATGAACACCATTGGCACGTGCGTCTTTATAAAAATCAGAAATCTTTTTCCATTGTTTGTATTGTGAATCCTCAAGGTTTATATGCCCTGGATGATCCGTAGATGCACAAACATCACCTGGGTAAGACCCATCGTGTGTAAAACTTAATAGATGATCTCCATCAAATAATTTTCTCATCTTTCCAAAATATTCATTACCCCATTCACTCTCTAAACAAGGTGAATTACCAAAATATGCAATACCACCCGGCTTTCCAGTTGCTGGATTTATAACATCATCTTTTTCACTAATTCTTCTTGATGCCAATAAGTTATAGGTTCCTAAACTAATTCCTTTTTCTTTGGCATATGCAACATATTTATCAATCAAAGCATAATTCTTGTCGCTCGTATTTTCTGCATTAAATCCACTTCCAAATGAAAAATTAATCATTTCATAACCAAGCTCAACACTTTGATTTACAGCGTTTTCAAACTCATCCCAACGATTTCTAGTTAAGTGAAATGTCATAGGATTATCAGCCACCCAAGGAGCAACTACCCTATACATCTTACGCAGTGCCAATCCTTGACGTTCTTTGTCAAAAGTATCATATGGTAATACAAACGTACGTATCGATTCCATCGATGCATTACCTTCAACAAAAACATGATATCCATACATTGGATATGTTTTAACCTGATTAGGAATATCTCTTGTAATCGAAATTTGAGTTTCATAACTCTGATCAGAACTCCAATGTACTCCATTACTATTAGATACTTTCGATTTTTGAGCGCCAAAAGCATAATCTGTTTCTAAATGAACATTTGGTGTAATTGCCAAATCAGGTCTTCCAAAATTCTTATTTGTAGGATCTAAATCTGTCAGGGCTAAATATTCTGATACGATATTATCTACTTTAATTGATTCATCAGAACTATTGAAAATTTCTACCCATTTAGACAACACAGGAATGCCATCGTACATCTCATAATTAACAGCTACTATAACCTGCTTAAGCGATTTTAGATTATCATCTAATTTTTTTAATAAATCCTTTTTAACCTCAGAATAAGCTGTAAAACTATGCATCGTAAGTCTAACTATTTTACCAGGATCACTATAATCAACACCTTCTGCATTCCTTCCAAGTTTCCCTAATCTAACTGACAAAGGATCGTCTATTTCACTTTCTGATTTAATAGTATGAATCAATTTCCAAATACCAGCTTGTGGCTTGGCCTCACAATAAATTTGGTTGCCTTCTATTCTTAAACGCAATGTCCATGGCTTATCAAAAGAATAATTTAAAAACCCACCTGCTTCCATAATTTCACGTTTTCCATCAAAAACAATAAACTTAAAAGGTCTTGCGGCATCTCCTGCTTCTGTACCGTTTTGAATGGTAAACTTCACTGTTTTTTCTTTCCAAAGTAATCCAATTCCTGGCGCCCAACAACCACTATGATCTGTTCCAGCATCAACAACTGTTTCTACAACACGAACACCTTCTGGCAACTTTTGCTCAGCAAAAACAGCCGTATTCTTTGGTGTATAAATTTCACCTATTTTCCCTTCATTAGAAAAGGAACTACGTTCATGACTATCACTCGTGGTAATTTTCCATTCTTCGGACAAAGTCTTAAAGTCATCTGATAACAATTCTAATCTACCCGTGCTACTTTCTTGTGAGATTTTTAATATTTCTTCTGCGGAAACAGCCCTATTCAACGCGTATGTCATTTTAAGGTGAACTCCTTTTGGAGGCCACTCCACCTCTGATTTATCATAAGTGCTACGCTTCCATTCTGTACGTTTTTCTATATCCGAAATTTTAAAATCTTGCAATTGAAAAGAAAGTGGATTTATTTTTAGGGAATCTATCCATTCTGGAATTAGAAATGCTAGATTAGATTGACCTTCTAATCCTCCAACATTAATTACAAAATCATTTATCGTTATAATCGCCTCGGGCTTAACGGCTCTAATCAATTCTTCTTGATTGTATAGTTTTTTAAAACTAGTTGTTGCGACATTAGGTGTAATACGAAAAGTTCTCGAGATTAAACCATTAGACAAAATTAGATCCTTATCTCCATTTCTAAAAACCTTAGATGGAATACTCTCTTTCTCGAGCATCCAATCTTCGGCAGCACCATTTACATATTCATTCTTAGCTTCTGTCAATTTCAACACTTTATTCTTTAAGTCTTGTGCTAAAATAAATTGAAATGGTAATAAAAGAAGTATAGCTATTAATTGTTTTTTCATTATCTTTATTTCTCGTTTTTGTTACTTTTTTTGAAAAATCTATATTTTTAAGTGATTTTCCCTACGCTGTTTTTATTATTTCTAATAAAACTATTTTACATTACCATAACCCCGCATTCGCCTATTTTTAACATTATTATTCTTCTAATGTGTATTCAATTGGGGCAATGGTTCCATCTTCTCGAAATGACATTTTTTCAAAAGATGCAGATCTCCGATGGTATGAACCCTCATTTACATCACCCCGATGATAAAAGAAATACCATTCACCTTTAAACTCCACCACAGATGCATGATTGGGTGAGTCTGGTGAGTCTGGTGCTAATTCCCCCTTAAAAGTAGCGTATTGGGGTAATGGCGTATTTGCCATCCAATATTTAGTAACAGGACCTTTCCTCGCATGAAAATAATAAATACCATTACGTTTGAATACATGCACAGCTTCATCTACAGCGTGTTTATTTACAGTGTCTTTAGTCAGCTGCACCCAAGGACCGTCTAACTCAATCATATTATCCTTCAATTTTGCTCCCATTATATTTCTCCCCGGTTCACCAATATTTACCCCATCGCTGCCATAAATATAGGCTTGTCCATCATCATCAACAATAACGCATGGATCGAAGATGGTAGTAATCTTATCAGTTACAGCCTCTTCCCACGGACCAACAGGTGTGCGACTTTTCGCCACACCGATATGGGTTCTGTCATAGGGAAAGTAGAAATAGTACCAACCATCTTTGTAAGCTACATCTGGTGCATTCATTTGTCCATGAGCCCAGTCGTATTCTCTTGGTTTGAGCACTACACCATGATTGATCCATGTTTTCAAATCAGAAGATTCCAAAACAACATAATCTTGCATTGTTTTATAAGACACCGCCCCCTCAACATCTCTAGAACAATACACGTAAACCTTATCATTAAATACTTCTGCTGCAGGATCTGAAGCATAAATAAAGCCCGTATCTTTCTTATTTAAAATTGGATTTTGCGCATTTAAGCAACATACGAACATTAAAAAAAAAGAAATAAATATAATTTTTATAGTTGGTCTATTTTGTTTTATTATCATTTTATTCATTTGTTATTTTTTACTGAATTAGATTTAAACTTAAAGGGACATCATTCATTCCTTCAGATTTAGCAATCAATTTTATGTTGCCTATTGTTTTTCCTCCTTGAATAATAACCATCGCTTTTCCATTAAAAGCCATTCTTTGAGTTGCAGTATCTATCTCGGCTGTGGCTGGATTTCCATTACCTACACCCAATATTTTAGCATCGCCTTCAATTTCAAACTGTATTAAATTATTTGCTAAAGGAACCAAATTCCCTTTTTTGTCTACAACCTCAACTTTAACAATTACAACATCTTTACCCGTTGCTTTTAGTATCATTTTGTCAGAAATCACCTTTAATTTCGATGGCTTCCCTGCAGTTTTAATAATGTCTTCACTTACTTTTTCCCCTTTGGTATATCCAACAACTTTTAAATTTCCTGGGGTGTATTTAACACTCCATTGTAAAAAGCCATATTTAGGAACTTCTTTTGTTTCCAGTTCTTTTCCATTTAAAGATAATACGACTTTATCTGCATTACTAAAAACAAGAACATCGACATTCTTACCCTCATTACCTTCCCAATTCCAATGTTGTGCTATGTGCAAAACATTTTTTTTAGTCCACCAAGATTGGTAGTAATAATAGACGTCTTTAGGAAAACCTGCGATATCAATAGCTCCAAATTGAGAGCTATTTGTTGGGAATTTCCCTCCCCAAGTTTCTCCATTATAATCAAATCCAGTCCAAAAAAAACTTCCTGCTAAAAATTCTCTTTCTTTATAAAACTTCATTGTTTTAAAAACATGATTATATTTATTTATTGCATTAGCAGCAACATGACCTGGTATTTTTTGTAATTGTAAAAGCGCTCCTTCTGGAGAGTAATACCCCCCAACACCATCTTTTAATGTCTCATCTCCTTTTCCTTCTCTAATATATACGCCTCGTGTTACTGATGCATTCGTTGTTTCCGTTCCTATTAATGGTTGATTTGGATGATTTTTATGGTATTCATCAATAAAATCAAGGCTATAATTAAAACCCATTATATCAATTTCTTGCGAAAATCCGAAATCTACTTTACTTCCCCAGGCGTTTACACCAGCGGTTACTTTCCTACTTGGATCTAAACGATGCGTTAAATCGACCATCTTTTTCATATACCGTTTCCCTATACTATTTCGTTGTGTTCCGCCTTCTTCATTTGCCATTGACCAAATAATAATTGAAGGGTGATTTCTATGGTTATTAACCATCCATTCAATTTGTCCTAACGATTCTTTTGTACTTCCGGAGGAACGTACTTCATCCATTACCATCATTCCTAAACTATCACAAGCATTTAGCATAGATTGAGAAAACGGGTAATGCGAACGAATAGCATTGACGCCCATTTCTTTTAATAGTTTCAATCGATAATAATGAAGTGATTTTGGAATACCTGAACCAACACCTGCAAAATTTTGATGAATACAAACACCTTTTATCTGAACTCGTTTATTGTTAACAAGTAATCCTTTATTAGCATCAAATTTCAACGACCTAATTCCAAATTTAGAGGTATAATTGTCTACAATTTTCTCTTCTATTATAACTTTTTGTAAAAGTGTATATTGATATGGTTCATTCACGGACCAAAGGTTTGGGTTCTTCACATCTAAAGTTTGTTCAACAATATGATGAGACCGTTTTTCAACCATCGTAGTTTCTGTAATTGACTCCGTAATTACCTTACCTGATTCGTCAACAATTTGAGTACTAATTTTCCCTGTTAGATTTGTGAAATCTTCATTTAATATTTTTGTTTTTACTTGGATTGTTGCTTTTCCTGCTATCTGTGATGTGGTAATATATGATCCAATATTTTCAATATGAAATGGGTTTGTAGTTACCAATCTAACTTCTTTATTAATCCCAGCCCCTTCATAAAACCATCCTTCATGTATACTTGCATCAACACGAACAACAATTATATTGTCCTCTCCATATTTTAAATAATCTGAAATATCAAAATTAAAACCAGTGTATCCACTCCAATGATTCCCCATATAAAAACCATTTACCCAAACTTTACAATCTCTAAAAACACCATCAAATTCTACAGTGGTTATCTTACTTTCATCATCCTTATCTACATTGAATGTCTTTCGATACCAACCAATTGATGTTGCTGGATATAACCTATCAACAGGTTTATAACCATATCTATTACCCATTTTCGGATCTTGATTGGCATCATAAGGTAAATTTGGAGACCAGTCATGGGGTATATTTATAGTTTGCCAATCTTCATCATCAAATTTCAAAATGGTTGCATCAATAGAATGACCCCCATAAGGAGCTGGTTCTAATTTTGCAAATTGCAATCTAGAACCATCTCCGTAATGAAAATCTTTTTCTACATTATATGAATGACCTAAATGAAATTTCCAATCTTGTGTTAAATCTGTTATCCTGCGTTGTGCAGAAATATTGAATGTTACCACAGATAGAAACAAGCAAATACTAATTTTAATATTCATAATAATTATTCTTTATTCTACACCACACAATAGGGCTGTTTTTTTTGGGGGGAATTCGATTTAATGAAACTGCATAAAGGGCTAATACCTTTAATATTTTATTAACGCCAAAGTAGATATCATATAGTTATGGGATTTAAGAGTTCATTTAGTTTTTTAAATTCTGAACAATTTTAAATCATTTAATTATTGAAATCGTCCTAGAATACTAGTTGAGACAAATTTTTCAACTATTTAATTGTGCTAATGCTTAGAAGGACATTATTTTTTTTGCACGCCTTAGCGGGGAAAACGGAGTTAAATGACTCATTTTTAGAAAAAATCACAAATAACTCTCCGCATACTTTATATATGATAGAGTAACATTGAAAATAACACAGTTCCTTTTTTTTAAAATCGGTTTTTACTTACTTTAGCAGTGAATATTTATTTGAAAAAAAGTTGAATTAATTTCAAATAATACATGTTTCACTTCTTAATTTTTAATTTTACTGAATATTTCAACATGAATTTTAGATGTGTTTTTTTACTCTGCCTTATTACTTTTCAAGCCAACACCCAAGAATTAATATTTAATCATCTAACTACAGTTGATGGTTTGCCAAATAATGAGGTAAGAAAAATAACAAAAGACGCAAAGGGTTTTTTGTGGTTTGGAACTTCAAATGGCTTAAGTAGATACGATGGATACAGGCTAAAAACTTTAAAGATGATTCCAAATGACAAGCACTCACTTGTTGGAAACAGGATTTTTTCTTTAGCCGTTTCTATAAATAAAGTATGGGTAGGTACCTTGAATGGGCTTAGTGTTGTAGATCCTCTATCTATGGAAGTACTACCATCTGAACAATTAACTAAAACAACAGGTAATGGCATCATAACCAATTTATTTGTTGACCAACAGGATCGCGTTTGGCTAGCAAATGAAAAACATAATTATATTATCAATGCTAGAAATTTTGAAACCAAGGAAATTTTAAAGGGCTATCAAGTTGTTTGTATATCTAAAACTTTACGAAATACATTTTGGATTGGAACAGATAAAGGCTTGTTACACTATGACCTTGAGAATAATAAAATCCTTAAAACATACGAAATAGGAGGTTTCAATCTTTGGGGGCTTGATAAAATTTATGTCGATTCTTATGGAATGACTTGGCTTACATTTCAAAACGGAATTTACAAGTATCAATCCGATCGTGATCGTTTTGTAAAATTAATAAATCTTGGAAATGGAAATGCAATTGCTGAGAATTTGGATGGTTCACTTTTATTTGGAAGTTATCAAAATGGGGTATTACACTATGACAGGGTAACCGGGGTTTTTGAACCGATTATATCAGATCCTAGTATTGAACATTCAATAAGTAGTGATGATGTTTACGATATTTTTATAAATAATGATGGGTCTGTTTGGATAGGCACGCAAGAAGGAGTTGATTATGTTGATTTTTCAAGAAATAGATTTAAAAGCTTAATACATTTCCCTCACAAGACCAATAGTTTGCGAAATAATTTTGTTCAAGCTATTTATGTTGATGACCTCAAAAATTATTGGATTGGGATGAGAAATGGGGTGGATAAAGTAATATTTGATGGAAATTTTAACAATCCTAGAATTGAACATTTTAAAGGTAAGGGAGAAAATTTCAAATTGTTAAACAATTCTTATGTAACCTCTATATTTAAAGATTCTAAAAGTAGATTATGGTTTGGTACTAGTGGTACTGGATTATTCATGTATACCGAAAAGACTAAGAAACTTCTTAGATTCACAACTATTGAAAATGATGAAAATTCAATAGCATCTAATTCTGTAAGGCATATCTTCGAAGACTCAAAAGGGCGTATTTGGTTTGCAACAAATAATGGAATGTCAAGATTAAAGCAAAAAAATAAAGAGACCATCGGATTTGAAAATATTAGAGACTTAAAACACAAAGATAGTGTCTTGCCCTTAAAAGATGTGTATATAATACTCCAGGATAGCAACGAAAGAATATGGGTTGGGATGAACAATGGAGGCCTTGTACTGATAACAGAAGAAGAAAAGGGTGATTTCAAGTTTATTTCTTTTAAGAACACTATAAATGATGAACGCTCTTTAAGTAATGATGAAGTTTTTGTGTTATTTGAAGATTCAAATCAAAGAATTTGGGTTGGAACTTCAGGCTTGGGTTTGAATTTATTAATGGAAGACGGAGATCTTCAAAAGAATAAGGGCTATTATTTTAAAAGATTCACTCAAGAAAATGGTTTGGCAAATAACGAAATAAATGCAATCCTTGAAGATGACCAGAAGAATCTTTGGGTCGCTACTAATAATGGCTTGTCAAAATTAAATTTAGCAAATTATAAAATTAAGAATTACACAACGTATGATGGTGTATTGAAAGGAAAATTCAGAAAAAATTCGGCCTTTAAATCTAAAGACAGAATTCTTCTTTTCGGAGGGGCTGCTGGTATTAATTATTTTCAACTTAATGAATTTAGTAATAACAATAATATTGTGCCCCATCCAGTATTTACAAATTTTTTGATTGATGGTCAGAATATTAAAGTAAATCAAAAAATTGATAATCAAGTGGTCCTTTCTGAAAATTTAAAATCTGGCACCAAAATTAATTTACCTATCAACAAAAACGGATTTGAATTGGAGTTTTCTGCGCTGTCGTTTTCGTCTCCGCTTAGAAATTCTTACAAATACAAATTGGATGGATTTGAAAAAGACTGGAACTATTTAACTGGAGATAATCCACGCGTTCATTATTCTAACTTACCACCGGGAGAATATCGTTTTTACCTTAAGGCTTCTAATAATGAAGATCTATGGAATGAAGAACCAATTTACTTGGATATTGTACTGCCATTTTCATTTTTTTCATTAATTACCATTAAAATTACTGTAATAGTTTTATTCCTATTGGTATTGACTTTTGGATTGTTAATAATAACACGTCGAAAAAGAAAGCTACCTAATGCTCTTGGCGAACAAAATATTGCTAGAAAAAATAAAATACTTAGTGAGCATGAACAAACCCCAGAGAATCTTGAAAAAGTAAATTGCTTAAACAATCTAATGGTAGATGATCAGTTGTTTTTGCATCAACAATTAAATTTAAAACAATTATCTGGGAAGTTAGAAATTAGCACGAATCAATTATCTATGCTTTTAAATGATTATATCGGTAAAAACTTTTATGATTATGTTAACGAATACAGAATAGAGGAAGTAAAGAAAAGATTAAGCAATCCTACATATGGAAATCAGACATTATCTTCAATTGGATTAGATTGTGGATTTAATTCTAAATCTGCTTTTAATAGGATTTTTAAGAATACTACGGGAAAAACACCTAGTGAATATAAGAAGTTTGTCGCATCTAAGTCAGCAAAAAACTAAGTACCTGAGCTATTTTAAGGTCATTGTTTTCCCAAAGGCTTTTAGATTGCAAACGGTTTACTTTAAATTAAGAATTAGAATGACAAACCAACTACTACCCCCTAACAGTTCATCATATAAATCATTCGCCTCTTAAAAAAAGATTACACTAAACTTTTATATGTATCTTTAATAGACGCGACAGATCCTATGTTTTAACGTTTCATATTATTATAATAACTTTCTTTGATTAAAGAATCTACATTTAAGATACCAATGCATAAATTAAATAACCAATAATAGAAATTATAACAAATATAACTGCTAACAATAAATTCCCTTTCATTTTAAAAATATAGTTATCCAAATAATAATTACACCTTTTATAAAGGTAGAACTTATAATAGTCCTTGTTTGATTTTATTTTTTCCATACCCTTAAGTTACAAAATATTTTCCGTAATCACTTTATTTTCATATCTTTATATATTCCCTAGATAAAAACACCCATTCAAAATCCCTTTTACTTGGCCTTAAATTAATTTAGGACATAGACTTGTACCTCCTAAAAAAGAACCTCAACAATAAACTAATTAAAGTAATAGAAGATTGAATAAGAATCTATTAATGGGGTCGTGTATCGTTTTTTTTAGAAATAAATAATTCTCCAAGGGTACGAGATATTATATAAGCCCCCCCCTCTTTATGTAGACACAAGCGCTTGGGAATTAACCCCAATTGGGGAATCGTCCTGCGATTAAATAGTAACCTAAACATATATATCATGGAAAATCACATTTACAAAAAAATTGAAATTACTGGAACATCTGATAAATCAAGTAATGATGCCGTTGAACAAGCCATTGCCAAGGCTTCTAATTCTATTCAAAATTTAAGATGGTTTGAAATTGTTGAAACAAGAGGCTCTATTAAAGACGGAGCTGTGGATAGATGGCAAGTAACTGTAAAGATAGGTTTCACAATGAAAGATTAATCTTTAATAAAACGACGTAAATGCCGCTGTTGCATCTGTGAATTTTTATCAATATTTAAAAATCCACCCCTTAAATCTTAAACAAAAAAAAGCTTTATCTTTATGATGAAGCTTTCCGCTTTAGTAGCGGGGACTGGACTCGAACCAGCGTCCGCCTCAGGCGGATATGAGCCCGCCATTTCACGCGATAATAAAATATATTTCACTTATATCGTTAACTCTTAAAAAAGAATTAAACTAAACTTTTATATTCAACAAATACGACAAAACCAATCTTTGTTCATAACGTTTTGCATAGTAACAAGCATCCAGTCTAGACTTTGATTATCACATTATTCAAATATCACTAATCACCTTCAAATAAACAACTTAAAGAACTGCACATAACTTAAATTTATGTAAATTTGATTATACTTTAAAAGAAAATTATGAAAAAAGAAAATAGATTGCGCATCATTTTATTGTTATCATTAATTATGCTAGGAATTACTTCTTGCTCAAAAGAGCATACTGAGACTCCTTTTGAACTAGATGGAAAATATACACATTTACTTGAGAATTGTGATAATTCAAATAATCCCGAGATTAATTGTATTGAATTCGTTGAGTTTAATGAATCAGGAGCAGTAATTGGATTAATTGGAGGGGGCGATATAGGATTTCATACGACCTATTATAGTAACAGATCTAAAGTAGTTTTGGAACAATCACCAGGATTAAATTACGATATCACTTTTATGATAATTGATGCCACTACGCTACAAAGAATTGAGGATGGAGAAATATGGATAAAAGACAAATAAACATGGAAGATTCATACAAGATAAAACCATGGACTACATAGTTTGTGACAATATCTCATGACCATCATCTAAATAGCAATATATAAACTTCACGAAATGAAAAATATAATTTTAATACTCATATTAGCAGTAATAAATTTAAATTGCTCTGCAAGTGATAACGAACCTCAAAATAAAATGCTTTCAAATTAACAGGGATTTCAAAAAAGAAGCGCATAAATTAAAAGCGTGGTTCTGTTGCATCTGTTTTAATTTGAAAGCGTTATTTAACAAAACCTGGCCATCTTTTTAAATACGTTATAAACTTTTCTCCCAGGCCTTCTTTTTTAAGGTGTTCTTCTGAAACTGGAATTACTACTGGATTAAAAGTTGGATCTTCCATAACCAGCTTTGGAAAATTGTGATGCAAAATTGCCGAAGTTCCAATAGACACAAAATCTACACCAGCATCTAAAACTTTCTGAACATCTACAGCATTGTAAATTTTTCCGGCTACCGTCCATTTTACATTTTTAAAATCCAAAGTTTTAAAGTGCTCTAATAGTGTAATTTTTTGATATTTTTTTTCATTGGAAATTTTAAAAACATCCCACAAAGAGATGTCTAAAAAATCAATATTTCCTCCGTCAATTAACCGCTGACAAACCAATTTCATCTCATTTATATCCATTCCAAATCTTTCAGGAGATAATCGAACGCCGAGCACAAAATCACTACCACATTTTTCTCTAATGCCATCCACTATTTCAAATAAAAGTCGAGACCTGTTTACTAGGGAACCACCATAATCATCAGTTCTTTTATTTATTTCTGCACTTAAAAATTGGGTTAAAATATAACCGTGAGCACCATGAACTTCCACACCATGATAGCCACATTTTTGGGCACGAATGGCTGCGGTAATAAAATCATCTCTCAATTGTTTAACTTCTTCTAACGTAAGTCCTCGTGCATTGGCTTCCTTATTACTAGAAGGACAAACAGGCTTTCCATGTATTAATTCTGAAGGCGTACGCATTCCGGCATGGTGTAGTTGAATAACTGCTAAACTTCCTTGCGCTTTAATATTGGTTGTTAATTTTATATGACCTTCTATTAAGTGATCGCTAAAAACACCTAGTTGACCAGAGAATCCCTTCCCAACCTCCTGAACATGTGAGGCGCAAGTCATTACCAAACCAAAACCTCCCTCTGCTCTCATAGTTAACCATTTTAATTCATCACTTGAGAGTTTTCCATCCTCATAACTTTGTCCGTTCGTTAATGGAGCTAACATAAATCTATTTTTCATTGTTGTACCACAAGAGAAAGTGATGGTTGAATTGGTATTGATCATAGGGAAAAAATTAATAAGATGTTATGTTCGTTTCTGTCGGTTCTAAGTTAGTAAAAAACTAAACGACTATCTTAATTTCAAAAAAGATGTTCAAAGGTCATTGTTTTCCCAAAGGCTTTTAGATTGTAAACGGTTTACTTTAAATTAAGAATTAGAATGATAAACCAACTACTACCCCCTAACAGTTCATCATATAAATCATTCGCCTCTTAAAAAAAGATTACACTAAACTTTTATATGTATCTTTAATAGACGCGACAGATCCTATGTTTTAACG
>Ga0209292_1002728_pt1 | contig 19998 bp, 18 predicted proteins | sample GOMGulsemesocosm_2_FD_184634 | JGI IMG/M metagenome (GOLD analysis project Ga0209292, IMG submission 184634) | Methane-oxidizing microbial communities from mesocosms in the Gulf of Mexico - GOM9C Gulf of Mexico (SPAdes) (version 2) | ecosystem: Environmental > Aquatic > Marine > Cold seeps... | reverse complement strand
ACCGTTCATCCTGAACATAAAAAAAGACACCCTAGGGTGTCTTTTTTATCTGGCTAAACTATTAACGTATTAAATAAAATTCAATACTCTAACGGTTTAAAGAAGAATTACTTCTTAGCGCCAAGTGCGCCAAAACGCTTGTTAAAGCGATCTACACGGCCACCTGAAGAAACTTCTTTTTGCTTGCCAGTATAGAATGGGTGACATTCTCCACATACGTCAAGTGCTAGATCTTTACCAACAGTTGAACCAACGCTGATTACGTTACCACAAGAACAAGTCGCTGTGATTCCGGTGTATGCTGGGTGAATACCTTGCTTCATAATAAAACCTCAAAATAGTTCGCATCGCTATCAAACCCTAAGTCAGACACCATACGAAGTTAATAAACATAAAATAGGGCGCGAATTATAAGCCAATACTAATTAACTTACTAGTATTTTCGGCAGTAACAAATTGCTTAAGATCACGGATAGCAATATTGTCCGCGACTCAAATGACTCAAGTAGCCCTTCTATTTAAGCGACAGTCAGATTACACTAATTGCAATTATGTTATTACCACGCTGGAACCCATGTCCGACGCCAAATTAGTTGAAGTTGCACTGCCAATCCCCTTACGCCAACAATTTAGCTACCTGTGCCCTAACGATCTTTCATTGCCAGCTATCGGCAGCCGGGTTGTTGTGCCTTTTGGTAGTCGTCAACTCATCGGGTTAGTCACTGCCCACCCCGAACAAAGTGAGCTTAATTTAGCGAAACTGAAAACGATCAGTGACAGCCTCGACCAAACGGCATTGCAACCAACCAGCATTCGCCGACTGCTAAGCTGGGCCAGTGATTATTACCTTTATTCATTGGGCGAAATATACCACCAAGCAATGCCGAGTTTGTTACGTAAAGGCGAACCTGCAACGCTGGTGCCGCCGCAAGTGTGGCAAGCTACTGCCCAAGGCCAACAAGAGGTCGATTTAGGCCGAGCGAAGAAACAAATTCAGGCCTTAGCCTTAATCATCGCAACACCATTGCAATCAACGGCACAGTTGCGCCAACTAGACATAAGTTCTGCGACTCAAAAAGCCTTGCTGGAAAAAGAATTAATTGAACAAGTAGGTCAACCACTACCTGCTCCTTGCTCTTGGGCGGCAGCACAAATCAATGATGACGATCGCCACAGCTTAAATCCCGAACAAGCGATTTGTGTTGCCGCGCTCAATCAACAAGCCCAGTTTAAGATCAGTTTGTTATTGGGTATTACCGGCAGCGGTAAAACCGAAGTATATCTGCAAGCGATTGAACGCGTGATCGAACAAGGTAAACAGGCGCTTATTTTAGTGCCAGAAATTGGTTTAACCCCGCAAACCCTGCATCGTTTTCAGCAACGCTTTAATGTGCCGATTGTCTTTTTACATTCCGGACTTAATGACAAAGAACGGTTAGACGGTTGGCTCAAGGCTAACAGCGGTCAAGCGGCGATCATTATTGGTACCCGCTCTGCCATTTTTACCCCAATGCTTAAACCCGGCATTATCATTGTTGATGAAGAACATGACAGCTCATTTAAGCAGCAGGACACCTTTAGATATCACGCCCGAGACTTGGCCGCAGTACGATCGCGCCTTGAGAACATTCCATTAATTCTCGGCAGCGCAACCCCCTCGCTTGAAACCTTGCAAAATGCCAAGTCCGGTAAGTATCAATTATTAACGCTCACTAAGCGTGCCGCCAACGCTAGCGAGGCGAGCCACCAAATTATTGATATTAAAGGCGTACAGCTGCAAAGCGGCATGTCACCACAACTACTTGAACTACTGCGCCATCACTTAACCCGCGGCAACCAAGTGATGCTGTTTTTGAACCGACGCGGTTACGCACCCGCCTTGTTATGTCACGAATGTGGCTGGCTTGGCGACTGCCAACGCTGTGACGCCCATTATACGGTGCACCAACGCTACCAATATATTCAATGCCATCATTGTGGCTCGCAGCATCCGATCCCTAGACAATGTCCCGACTGTGGCAGTACCCAGCTCGTCACTGCTGGTGTTGGTACTGAGCAACTAGAGATAACCCTTAACGAGTTATTCCCTGATTTTAAAACGGTCAGGATCGATCGTGACAGCACTAGGCGCAAGGGCGCACTTAATGAGTCGATTGCCGGCATTAATAACAACGACTACCAAATTTTAATTGGCACCCAAATGCTGGCCAAGGGTCACCACTTTCCCAATGTCACGCTAGTGGCCTTGCTCGATGTCGATGGCGCACTATTTAGCGCTGACTTTCGCGCCAATGAAAAGCTCGCACAACTCTACTTACAAGTCGCCGGTCGAGCAGGACGTGCCAGCAAGCCGGGTCAAGTGGTGTTGCAATCGCATCATCCCGAGCATCAGCTGTTACAACGCCTCAGCAGTGAAGGTTACCTGCCCTTTACCGAGTCAGCTTTAGCTGAACGACGAGCAGCCCAACTACCGCCGTTTTGGCACATGGGTTTAATTCGTATTGAGTCGCACGATCTTAGCCATATCAATCAGTTTGTTAGCGAGCTTAATCTGCACAGCAATAATTTGTTACGTCAATTAAGCAGTAAAGAAAATCCGGTCCGTCAAATAGGCCCGATGCCGGCACCGATGGAACGCCGCGCTGGCCGTTTTCGCTGGCAAGTGATTTTTGAGTCGTCAACACGCAGTCAATTACATAAGTTTTTTGTCGTATTGACCGCGCAATTAGCCAAAACAAAATCGAATCGAAATGTCCGCTGGTCGCTCGATATCGATCCAACGGACATGGTTTAGCACAAATAATCAAAATAACTGAAAAGGACGGGGTTATTTTCGATTTTTGCGTCCTTGCTAGCTAGAGCCTGAATCCTATTTGGGGTAGACTTGGACCCAGCCTGATCAAGGTTTCTTGGTCAACTCTATTTAATCTAGCTAGTGGTGAATCAACCTGATGAAAGACAATATCCAACAATTACTTGAACAAACTGTCGCAATTTTGAAGCAGCAAGGGATTTTGCCTGCCGATGCCACACCTAGAATTCAGGTAGATCGAACTAAGGATAAGTCTCACGGGGATTTCGCGACTAATCTAGCGTTAATGACCGCTAAGCCAGCCGGTAAAAATCCGCGTGAATTAGCCCAGTTAATTTGCCAGAATTTACCGCAATCGGCAGTGATTGAAAAAACTGAAATTGCAGGCCCGGGTTTTATTAACTTTTTTGTTGCCGACAACGCCCTGACCGATCAACTAGAAGCCGCATACCATGATAGTGCATTAAATGTGACTAAAGCGAGCACCGCTCAAACTATCGTGGTCGATTACAGCGCGCCTAACCTGGCCAAAGAAATGCATGTTGGCCATTTACGCTCAGCGATTATCGGCGATAGCGTTGTACGGACGTTAGAATTTTTAGGCCATAACGTTATTCGCCAAAACCATGTTGGCGATTGGGGCACCCAGTTTGGAATGCTACTGACCTACATGGAGCGCTTGCAACAGCAAGGTGGCGAAATTTCGATGGAGCTTCATAACCTTGAAAAATTTTACCGCGCTGCTAAACAATGCTTTGACGAAGATCCTAGCTTCACCACCCGCGCCCGTGAACTGGTGGTTTTATTGCAATCAGGCGATAGCAAGTGCAAGGAGCTATGGCAGCAGTTTATCGATATATCGTTAACCCACTGTCAAGCAGCGTACGACATGTTAGGCGTTAGCTTAACTCGTGAAGATGTTAAAGCAGAGAGCTCATATAATGATGATCTGCAAAACGTTATTGACGAACTTAACGAGCAAGGTCTGTTAGTCGAAGACAATGGCGCCCAATGTGTGTTCCTTGACCAGTTTAAGGGTAAAGATGGCGACCCACTGCCAATTATCGTTAAAAAAACCGGTGGCGGCTTCTTATATGCCACGACCGATTTAGCCGCGGTAAAATATCGTAACAACGTCTTAAATGCCGACCGAGTATTGTATTTTGTCGATGCGCGCCAAAGTTTGCACTTCCAACAAATTTTCACGTTAGCGAACAAAGCCGGCTTTGCCAGCGACTCCATCTCGCTTGAGCATATGGCCTTTGGCACCGTAATGGGTGAAGATGGCAAACCCTTTAAAACCCGTTCAGGTGAAGTCGCTAAGCTAGCCGATTTACTGATTGAATCTCAGCAACGCGCTTATGACTTAGTTAAGCAAAAAAATCCTGACATGAGCGAGTCTGAACTAAAAAGCATTGGCGATGTAGTTGGTATTTCAGCGGTGAAATATGCTGATTTATCAAAAACTCGAACCAGTGACTACACCTTTAGTTTCGATAGCATGCTGAGCTTTGAAGGCAATACTGCACCTTACCTGCTTTATGCCTATACGCGTGTATCAAGCATCTTTGCTAAAGCAGGTGTCGCTCCAGACGCGCTTGAAGGTGATATCAGCCTTAACAGCGAACAAGAGAAAGCCTTGGGCAACAAGCTAATGCAGTTTAATGATGCCGTTAACAATGTGGCCGCTAAAGGTTTACCGCATGTCATGTGTAGTTATTTGTTTGAATTGGCTGGCGCGTTCTCAAGCTTTTATGAAGCATGCCCGATCCTTATCGCTGAAGATCAAGCCGTTAAAAATAGCCGCCTAAAATTGGCCGCGCTAACAGCAAAAACCTTGCAGCAAGGCCTATCATTGCTTGGGATAAAAACGCTGGAACGGATGTAATTAATGGCGGATTACGCTAAAAAAGGTAAGCCGCGCGCCCCTGCGAATAAAAAAAACACGCGCCGGGGCAAAGCGACTCCGCCGCCAGCGCCCGCAAGCCGTACCGGACTGTGGGTTATGCTCGTACTGGTACTGCTAGCGATCGCCGGTTTTAGTTATTTTTTGTTTGCGATCGGTGGTAAAGCCGACCAAGTTCAAGCGCCGGCGCCAACTGAAGTTAAGCCTAAGCCTAGTGTTAAACCAGCAGCATTACCGCAGGTTCCGCAGCAGAAATGGCAATATATTGACCAGCTAAAAGACAAAGAAGTATTGGTCGATGTACCCGAGCAGCAAATTAGCAATCAGCGATTTAGATTGCAATGTGCCAGCTATAAATCATTGGCTCAGGCCGATGGCCTTAAAGCAAAAATAGCCTTCCAAGGTTTTGAGTCCCACATCAAAAAAGTTCAAGGCAGCAGCAGTGATTGGTATCAGGTCTATTTAGGTCCATTTAAGACCCGGCGTAATGCCGAAGCAGCCCGCCACCGGATGCAACGCGCTCGAATTAACGGTTGCCAAATTTATTTCTGGCAAGGCTAACCTCCCTAAGGCGTAACCATCCGTTATGCCTTAGTCCCCTTGAAATAACAAAGTTAAGCCCCATCTATTCTTTATCAATTACTTCGGGTTTTAGACCCATGTCACAAAGGGATAAACCATGACCACTATTGTTTCAGTACGCCGTGACGGCAAGGTTGTTATCGCTGGCGATGGCCAAGTTTCATTAGGCAATACCGTGATGAAAGGTAACGCCAAAAAAGTACGACGCTTATATCACAATAAAGTATTGGCAGGATTTGCTGGCGGCACCGCCGATGCTTTTACTTTATTTGAACGCTTTGAAGCCAAATTAGAAATGCATCAAGGCCACCTCACTAAAGCAGCGGTTGAGCTGGCTAAAGACTGGCGCAGCGACCGTGGTTTACGTAAATTAGAAGCCTTGCTGGCCGTTGCTGATGAAACGGCCTCTCTTATCATCACTGGCAACGGTGACGTTATCCAGCCTGAGAACGATCTTATCGCGATTGGTTCTGGCGGGCCCTTTGCTCAGGCGGCGGCGACAGCCTTGCTTGAAAATACCGAGTTAGATGCCCACGAAGTGGCCACAAAAGCATTAACCATTGCTGGTAATATCTGCGTGTTCACCAATGGCCACCATACTGTTGAAACCCTAGATGCATCGGATAAGGAAAAATAGCATGTCACAAATGACCCCAAGAGAAATCGTTTCTGAGTTAGATGCACATATTATCGGTCAACAAGACGCCAAACGTGCCGTTGCGATTGCGCTGCGTAACCGCTGGCGCCGGATGCAACTTAATGATGAACTCCGTCAAGAAGTTACCCCAAAGAATATCTTAATGATTGGCCCTACCGGGGTCGGTAAAACTGAAATTGCTCGTCGCCTCGCAAAACTGGCTAATGCTCCGTTTATCAAGGTCGAAGCAACCAAGTTCACTGAAGTGGGTTATGTTGGCAAAGAAGTGGAACAAATCATTCGTGATTTGGCCGATGTCTCATTAAAAATAACCCGCGAACAGCAAATGAAGAAAGTGCAATTTGCGGCTGAAGAAGCGGCCGAAGAGCGTATATTAGATGCGTTATTGCCACCGGCACAAACTGGTTTTGATGATGCACCAACCACTGACAGCAAAACTCGCCAAATTTTCCGTAAAAAATTGCGTGAAGGCCAGCTAGACGACAAAGAAATTGAACTTGATGTCGCGGCTCCTCAGGTTGGTGTTGAAATCATGGCGCCTCCGGGCATGGAAGAGATGACTAACCAGTTGCAAGGCATGTTCCAAAGCATGTCGAATACTCCGACCAAAAAACGCAAGCTGACAATTAAAGAAGCGCTAAAAGTGGTGCAGGAAGAAGAAGCGGCCAAGTTAGTCAATCAAGACGATCTAAAAGAACAAGCGATTGAGTTAGCCGAGCAAAATGGCATCGTGTTTATTGATGAAATTGACAAGATCTGTAAACGTGGTGAAGCCTCTGGCCCTGATGTATCACGTGAAGGTGTGCAGCGTGATTTGCTGCCGTTAATCGAAGGCTGCACGGTTTCAACCAAACATGGCATGATTAAAACCGATCATATCTTGTTTATTACTTCGGGCGCATTTCAGGTCTCAAAACCTTCTGACTTAATTCCTGAGTTACAAGGTCGACTGCCGATCCGCGTTGAGTTAAGCGCATTAACCAGCAATGATTTTATTCGGATCCTCACCGAGCCTAACGCCTCATTAACCGAGCAGCATAAAGCACTGTTAGGGACTGAAGGCGTAACAGTTGAATTTACTGAAGATGGCATTAAACGCATCGCCGAAGCAGCATGGCAAGTAAACGAGCGAACTGAAAACATTGGTGCGCGTCGCCTGCACACTGTGCTTGAACGCTTAATGGAAGAAGTATCGTACCATGCGTCTGATCGCAACGGCGAGCATGTCGTGGTTGATCAAGCTTATGTTAATAAGCACCTTGGTGCCCTGATTGAGAATGAAGACTTAAGTCGCTTTATTTTATAATCACCAGCCAAACGACCAATTTTATTGGTCGTTTGGCTAATTTTTTTGATTATTGATAAAAATCAATGACAAAGCAATAATGAACAAGTAGGATGCTAAGCCTTGATTTAAAACAGGTTTTATAGCTACCCCATGATAGTTCAACGTAAAACCATCTTACATTGTCAATCATCACTGCTCGAATTAACCTTTAATGATGGTTATCACGAGATGTTATCCTTTGAACTGCTGAGAGTTCATTCGCCAGCCGTTGCACGTCAACCTAGCAACAACTTGCCATTACTGGTTAGCAATAAAGCCTTTGTTAAAATAACGACGGTCACTCATGTCGCTGATTACGGCTTAGCTGTGAGTTTTGATGACGGACACACCGGAAATTATGCTTCATCGTATCTTTATCAACTAGCCAAAGATCAGGACCGACTCTGGACTAACTACCTTGAACGACTGAAGCAAGCCAGTCAGCTTAAACGTCAGCCCCTGCTTATCACTGGCTAATCACGCTTAATAACCGCAGCTTGGCGGATCTTGATAATATAATAGATATCAGCAATAGAAATAAAGACGTTTAATACCAATACCGGCAACGCACCTATTAACGCGCCATACACAGCAAACATCACTGCCCCAATCAAATTCCACCATCGAAGCTTTAGCATATCTTTAAGCATCAACGAATAAGCAACAATAACCGACGCGACTAGTCCAAACCATTCAACTGCATTCATTGCATCCATAGTGTCACCCTGATTAAATTTTTCATCATTGTAGCAAAGCCATTATTTTACTCGAGTTAACAAGCTCAATTGTGCTATCGGGCTCAAATAAATAACTTATTAGCGGTAATACTTACAAAAAAAACACTTCACTTATTGGCTGCTTGGGCTACTATTTGATTAGAAAATAATTAGTTAAATATCGGAGTTTGCTATGCAATACAATACGTCTGAATTATGTGACATCTATCTAGATAGCGTTGATGTTGTTGAGCCTATGTTTGCCAATTTTGGTGGCCGCAATTCTTTTGGCGGCGAAGTAGTGACAATTAAGTGCCATGAAGCCAATGGCCAAATCAGAGATGTATTACAACGCGACGGCTCAGGCAAAGTATTAGTGATTGATGGCGGCGGTTCGTTAAGACGTGCCTTGGTCGACTTTGAGTTAGCGCAACTGGCGCTTGATAATGACTGGGAAGGCCTGATTGTTTATGGCTGTATTCGAGACGTTGATCTAATCGATGATATTGAATTAGGCATTCAAGCTTTGGCTTCAATTCCGGTATTGGCCAGTGACATCAACGATGGTGAGCTCGACATCCCAATTAACTTTGGTGGCGTGACCTTTTTACCTGAAGATCATGTTTATGCCGACTCGACGGGCATAATATTGTCACCCGAGCCCTTAGATCTTGAATAATAGCACCCGTACATTACCGCAGTAACACCACTGCTGCGGTCATCTTAACTCTGCTCTTAGCTTTTGCACTAGGCTTTGTACTCGTTTATATATTAGTTTTACAAACCCGCCTTGCCCTAAAGTAGTATAAAGTATCAGCCAATTAAAATAATTTGAGCCTGCGATGAATCCCTTAATTTTTGCTGATAACAGCTACCTCGACTTATACCTGCATGCTCGCTTTGGCGAAGAACGTCTCGGCCAGAAATTATCCTTGCCGGCCCCAGCAGATTTAGCCGAGAGTTTAACTCGCTTTAAGGCCGATGGGGTACGCTTTGTTTTATTAGGCATACCCGAAGATATCGGGCCGCGCGCTAATTTAGGTCGTGGTGGCGCAGATCTTGGTTGGTCCGCTTTTCTTGAACGCTTTTGCAACTTACAACACAATGCCTATATTAAAGGTGGCGAATTGGCTTTACTGGGTCATATCCAGTGTCATGATTTACAAGAGCAAAGTCACCAGCTTGATCCTCAAATACCGCAAGATCTCAGTAAACTACGCCAATTAGTGGCCCGGCTCGATCAGCGAGTAAGTGAGGTCGTTAGCGCGATCGCCCGCCACGATTTAATTCCTATTATTATTGGTGGCGGCCACAACAATGCTTATCCGATAATTGAAGCGATCAGCCAAGCAAAATCGACCCCAATTGCAGCCGTTAACCTTGATCCTCATACTGACTTTAGAGCGCTTGAAGGTCGTCACAGTGGCAATGGTTTTAGCTATGCCAGTGCCCAAGGCCTGCTCAGTCATTACTTTTCGCTTGGCATGCATGAATTAAAAAACTCAGCGGCTAACCTTAAAGCGCTTAATGACCAGCACTTTCGCGCGATTAGCTATCAGCAAATTTGGAGTCGGCGTGAAATGAGCTTTGAACAAGCGTTGCAGGTTGCCGTCAGCTATTTAAACGACAGCGGGCAACCGATTGGGGTTGAGCTTGATTTAGACAGCATTTCGTTTATGCCGGCCAGTGCTTACACCAACTGTGGCGTCAGTATCAGCGATGCCCAATATTATGTTCATCGCATTGGCTCACAACCTAACAGCTGCTACCTGCACTTAGCCGAAGGTGCGCCACTGCAACATCCGGCAGGCCTAAGCGCTGGTAACAGTGATGTTGGCCAAGCTTACGCGACCTTAGTAACCAGCTTTATTCAAGCAAAACAACGGATCGGTGCATAGAACAGACCCAATAATTTAACCGACCATATAGGTGCCAGTACCGAACGCGATATGGTCACCTTGTTCATTATGCAGTTCCATTCGTGCGACAGCGACCTTGTTGCCAGCACGGATCACCTGCGCTGTGGCAATAAACTCTTCGCCACGGCCAGGGCGTAAGTAATCTATCCGCAGATCAATAGTGCCTAAGTTTTGTAAGCGGTTAAATACGCTCTGCTGCTCAATGATCTCCATATTTTCTAATACCCCAGCAAACACCACCATGCCGCCTGCAACATCTAAAATAGTCGCGGTAACCCCACCGTGTAAAATACCATGCACGGTATTGCCAACTAGTTCAGGTTTCATCTTAATTGACAAGGTAACCGAGTCTTTTTGATAACTAACAATCTCTAGCCCAATCAGCTGATGAAATGGCATTTGTTGGCCAAAGAACTCCGCGATCATCGCGCGGACATCATCCGCTTGTAGTGGTTGTGACATGCTCTACTTATCCTTGTCGTTCATTGCAATATTCCACTGTAGATAAAACAGTCAATTTAAACAAGTATTTTAGTGAGACAATCTAGCCGCTGTCATTTACACTAACGTCTTAACTCATAAAGGCAGTATCACTCGTGACACCAACCGAACAATCGATGACATCTCCAGCTCAAGTACTGAATCAAGTATTTGGTTACAGCGATTTTCGCGCCGGCCAATTAGACATCATCAATAGCGCAATCGCCCAACAAGACTGCTTGGTCATTATGCCAACCGGTGGTGGCAAGTCTTTATGTTTTCAAATTCCGGCTTTGTTGATGCCAGGTTTAACCATTGTGGTGTCGCCATTAATCTCACTAATGAAAGATCAGGTTGATAGCCTACAAGCCAATGGGGTCAATGCGGCTTATCTCAATTCAAGCCAAACCCGTGAGCAATCAATGGCTATCCTCAATGCGATGCAGTCAGGTGAAATTAAACTGATTTATGTTGCGCCAGAGCGGTTAATGCAGCCAAGTTTCTTACAGCGGGTGCAGCAGCTGCATGTTTCGATGATTGCGATTGACGAAGCACACTGTATTTCGCAATGGGGGCATGACTTTAGACCTGAATACGCCACCTTGGGCCAAATAAAAACACTGTTGCCGCAGGTACCAGTGATGGCTTTAACGGCGACCGCTGACGATGCAACGCGTCAGGAAATCATTGATCGCTTAAACCTGATCCAGCCGCACTATCATCAAGCCAGCTTCGATCGGCCCAATATTCGCTACACCCTGTACGAAAAATACAAACCCTTTGCCCAACTACAGCAATATTTAAAATCGCAAACCGATAATTCTGGCATTATTTATTGCACCACCCGCAAACAGGTTGAAGAAATAGCGTTTAAACTGCAACAACTCAACCACAAAGTGATGGCCTACCATGGCGGCATGGAGCATATCGATCGGCAATCGGTTCAAGATGCCTTTATTCGGGGCAATATTGATATTGTTGTCGCCACTGTTGCCTTTGGCATGGGCATCGACAAACCCGATGTTCGCTTTGTTATGCACTATAACATTCCAAAAAACATCGAATCATATTACCAAGAAACGGGCCGAGCCGGCCGTGATGGCATGAATTCTGAAGCCGTGATGTTGTACGATCCGGCCGACATTGGCAAAGTAAGATTTTTAATCGAGCAAGGCAATAACCCGCACCAACAACAAGTAGAACATCAAAAGCTCACGGCAATGTCGGCTTTTGCTGAAGCACAAACATGCCGCCGCCAGGTATTACTCCATTATTTCGGCGAATATGGCAGCACCAAATGTGGTAACTGCGATATTTGCCTTGACCCACCGTCACATTTTGACGGCTCGACCGTGGCGCAAAAGGCACTGTCTTGTGTGTACCGCGTAAAGCAAAGCTTCGGTGTCGCTTATGTGATTGAGATTTTGCGCGGCTCAAAAAATCAACGCTTGCTTGATTACGGCCATGACAAATTATCAACCTATGGCATTGGCATTGAACACAGCACTGAATATTGGCTCAGTATCTTCCGTCAACTGATCCATTTGGGCTATCTGCGCCAAGATATTACCCGCAGTTCAATCTTAGTGCTGACACCGACAGCCCGTGCAGTGCTAACGGGCGAGCAAACGATTGAGCTCGCCGTGCCGCGCTTGCAAGCCATCACCAAAAGCTCGAGCAAACGTTCACGCAAAGACGATTACGATTACGATGAGGTATTATTTGCCAAGTTACGCAGCCTGCGGAAAAAACTTGCCGATGAGTTAGGTAAACCGCCTTATGTTATTTTTAATGATGCGAGCCTAGCTGAAATGGCAGAACAGCAGCCGCAAACTCCATTTGAATTGTTAAAAATCAATGGCGTAGGTGATAGTAAATTAGAAAAGTTTGGTGATCAATTCTTAGATGTTATCCGCCAATATCAATATGATTAATATTGGCTAGGCTCACCTTAACAATTGCTAGGCACGTAGTTAATTGAAAGGGTTGGTATTTGATAAAGCAAGCTTGAGCAGCATGCTCTTACAAGGATGTAAGCTATTAGGGCAATGCATTAGGCCATGGACGGGCGTAATTAGAGTAACGCAGGAGCGGTTACCGAGGAGCTATTGCCGAGATGCGGCTCCAGATCCCCGAACGTAGGTAGAATCCTCATGCCAGCGACATGAGGAAGTCCGCCGAAGTGGTGATGGGTTTACGGCGACTTGCTGTTCTAATGGCAATACTTTTTGTGTAACGGAGCCATTAATATTGGCACAAATTTCGCTTGGAATTTAAACATGGAAAACAACGACTAAATTTAACATGACCAACCTGCTATTGATTACCTTATTACTAACCTCCTTACTAGAGGTTAATGTTGCCATTGCTAGCACCATCAGCGACCGCGAAACGGCGGTCGCCTTTAAACAATCAAGCCTACAAAATAAAATAAAGCTCAGGGTAACCAACCCAGTCATTAAGATCGAAAAAATTAATGATACTGCACCACTGCCACCAATAAACCGCCCTTCGATCAGAGGCAAAGCATTTCAACGCCAAAAATACGCCAAGGTCAATAACCAGCCAATCATTAACGCCAGCAAATAACACCTGATTATGGCTCTAATTGTCGCTTAATTCGTCAAATATCAGGGATGAAATCCAGCCTAATACGACCTTTGACTAATAGAGATGACCCCTAGTTTTAAGTTATATTCATTAGCATATCCAATATTTTTACTTTATTGTCGTTAAAATCATTTGACTGCTCGACCTAACAGCGGTACAAATAACTTTAAGCCACAAACTGATAACACAAATTTAACTTATTACGAGAATTACGCTTCATGACCTTAAGCTACAGCATTCTAAAATCTTTACTGCTCCTGCCATTATTTGGTGCGGGTTTGTAGAGCTGTAGTTAATTCTCAGAATACAAAAAACCCGCACCAGCTGCGGGTTTTTCTGTATTTGGTCATCTATTTTACGTAAACATCTATAACGAGAAGGAAAACGACAATGTCGGATCAAGTCATTATCTTTGATACTACCTTACGCGATGGCGAACAAGCCTTGGCTGCAAGTTTATCCGTAAAAGAAAAGTTGCAAATTGCCCTCGCACTCGAGCGTTTAGGTGTTGATGTCATGGAAGTTGGTTTTCCTGTTTCTTCTCCCGGTGATTTCGAGTCGGTTCAAACCATTGCCAGAACCGTAAAAAACAGTATTTGTGCCGGTTTGTCTCGGGCAGTTAAAGCCGATATCGACGCGTGTGCTCAAGCGTTAAAAGTGGCTGAGCGTTTTCGCATTCATACCTTTATTTCAACCTCGACCATTCATGTCGAAAGCAAACTAAAACGTAGCTTTGACGATGTATTAGACATGGCAGTTGGCGCGGTAAAACACGCAAGAAATTATACCGATGACGTCGAATTTTCATGTGAAGACGCCGGACGAACCCCGATCGACAATCTATGTCGAATGGTTGAGGCCGCGATCAACGCAGGCGCTACCACCATCAATATTCCCGACACGGTCGGTTATACCATTCCCAGTGAATTTGGCGGCATTATTCAAACCTTATTCAACCGCGTGCCAAACATCGATAAAGCGATTATTTCGGTGCACTGTCACGATGACCTAGGCATGTCGGTCGCCAATTCTATTACCGCGGTTGAAATGGGTGCACGCCAAATAGAATGTACGATTAACGGTATTGGTGAGCGTGCGGGCAATTGCTCACTCGAAGAAGTGGCGATGATTTTAAGCTTACGCCAAGATATTTTGGGCGTAAATACCAACATTAATACCCAAGAGATTTACCGCACCTCGCAGTTAGTGAGTCAATTGTGCAACATGGTGGTACAACCCAATAAAGCCATTGTCGGCGGCAACGCATTTTCGCATTCATCGGGGATCCATCAAGATGGCATGTTGAAGGCAAAAAACACTTACGAAATCATGACTGCGGCCTCGATTGGCCAACCTAACAAATCATTGAACATGACCTCAAGATCAGGGCGTCATGTCATTAAACATCGGATGGGCGAGCTAGGCTACCAAGAAGCGGATTTCAACCTTGACGATCTATATGATTCATTTGTTAAATTGGCCGATAAAAAAGGCCAAGTGTTCGATTATGATTTAGAAGCATTGTTGTTCTTTAATCAACAAAAAGACGACAACGACCATTACGAGCTAGGTTACCTTAGTGCTCATTCAGGCTCAGGTATGCTGGCAACGGCTAGCGTCAAGTTAATCATTGATGGCAAAGATGTCGTGGAAGCAGCAACAGGCAATGGGCCAGTTGAGGCAGCATACAAGGCGATTAATCAAATTACTAACCTTAATATCGACATTATTGATTACTCTTTGGAATCAAAAGGTGAAGGCGAAAATGCCTTAGGTCAAGTTGATATCGTCGCCAAATACAACGGCCAAAGTTTCCATGGCATGGGCTTAGCAACTGATGTAGTACACGCCTCGGTACGCGCCTTATTGCACGTATTAAACTTGGTTCACCGGGCTGACTTAGTGGCCGACAAAAAACAACAAATACAGCAGCAAAAGATAGCTGGCGTTTAATAACTTATATTTATAGCATTTTACAGTAGGAAGATGATGAGCAATTCAAACTACAATATCGCAGTATTAGCTGGTGATGGCATTGGCCCAGAAGTAATGGCTGAAGCCATTAAAGTATTGGCTGCTGTGCAACAAAAATTCAATTTTACTCTTAATTATAACGAGCTACCTGTTGGCGGTTACGCAATCGATAACTTCGGCCAGCCATTACCACCGCAGGCTGCAGTGCAACAGAAATTCAATTTTACTCTTAACTATAACGAACTACCTGTTGGCGGTTACGCAATCGATAACTTCGGCCAGCCATTACCACCGCATACCCTTGCCGGTTGTGAAGCAGCTGATGCGATTTTGTTTGGTTCGGTTGGCGGCCCGAAATGGGCTAACCTAGCGCCAGACGATCAGCCTGAGCGTGGCGCCTTATTACCATTACGTGGTCATTTTGAATTGTTTTGCAACTTACGCCCAGCACGTATTTACCCACAGTTGGCCGAACTATCGCCGCTAAGAGCCGATATCTCAGCCCGTGGTTTTGACATTTTGTGTGTCCGTGAATTAACCGGTGGCATCTATTTTGGCAAGCCTAAAGGCCGCGAAGGCGAAGGCGAGAATGTCGCAGCATTTGATACCATGCGTTATAGCCGCAAAGAGATTATTCGAATTGCTCGGATCGCGTTTGAGTCAGCTAAAGAACGTCGTGGCAAGGTAACTTCGGTTGATAAAGCCAACGTATTAGCTTGTTCGGTATTATGGCGTGAAGTGGTTGAAGAAATCGCCACTGAATATCCAGAAATCGAATTAGAGCATATTTATATCGATAATGCCGCCATGCAAATGATCCGCGATCCGTCGCAGTTTGACGTTTTATTATGTTCCAACTTAATGGGTGACATATTATCGGACGAGTGCGCGATGATTACTGGCTCAATGGGCTTGTTACCTTCTGCTAGCCTTAATGCCGAAGGTTTCGGGATGTTTGAACCCGCAGGCGGCTCAGCACCTGATATCGCTGGCCAAGGCATTGCTAACCCGATTGCGCAAATTCTATCTGCGGCGATGTTATTACGCTTTAGCCTTAAATTAGACGACGCGGCAACCGCGATTGAAGGCGCGATTATTCACGCCTTAGAAAATGGTTACCTAACCCGTGAGTTAGCGAAAACCCCAAGCGATGCTAAAAGCACTAGCGAAATGGGTGATTTTATCGCGCAAGCGATCTTAGACCAAGACTCACCAACGGAGCAGCACTAATGGCTAACACTCTTTACGACAAAATTTGGCTTGATCATATCGTACGTGACGAAGCGAATGAAACTCCGTTAATTTATATCGATCGTCATTTGGTGCATGAAGTGACCTCGCCACAAGCATTTTCTGGCTTAAAAAGCGCAGATCGTCCATTGCGTCACGTCGAAAAAACCTTTGCCACAATGGATCACAATACCTCAACCAAATCGCGCTCACTTGATGCCTGCAGTGAGCAAGCGCGCATTCAAATTACCACTTTGACGGATAATTGTGATGAATTTGGGGTTCAGCTATATGACATCAACAATATTAATCAAGGCATTGTGCATGTGATGGGCCCAGAACAAGGCATGACTTTGCCGGGCACAACGATTGTTTGTGGTGATTCACATACCGCAACGCATGGTGCGTTTGGGGCGTTAGCTTTTGGCATCGGCACTTCAGAAGTCGAACACGTGATGGCGACCCAAACCCTAAAACAGCAAAAAGCTAAATCGATGAAGATCGAAATTAATGGCGAAGTTGGTGTCGGCATCAGCGCCAAAGACATCGTGTTGGCAATTATCGGTAAAATCGGCGCAGCTGGCGGCACTGGCTATATTTTAGAGTATTGCGGTGAAGCGATCGAAAAGTTGTCAATGGAAGCACGCATGACCATTTGCAACATGAGCATCGAGTGTGGCGCGAAAGCCGGCATGATTGCCCCAGACCAAATTACCTTTGATTACCTTGAAGATCGCCCTTATGCGCCTAAAGGTGACGACTGGTTGGCTGCTGTCGCGTATTGGAAAACCCTAAAAACCGATAACGATGCGGTATTTGATGCCGTTGTTACGCTAAATGGTCAAGACATTGCACCACAACTTACTTGGGGTACTAACCCGGGCCAAGTTATCGCAATCGACCAATTAGTGCCATCACCACAAGACTATGCTGAACCCGTTGACGCTGAATCAGCCCAAAGCGCGCTTGATTATATGGCATTGTCAGCCGGCCAGTTATTAACTGATGTTAGCATTGATAAAGTCTTTATCGGCTCATGCACCAATAGTCGAATTGAAGATTTACGTGCCGCTGCAGCCGTTATTGAGGGCAAGCATGTTGCGCCATCGGTGAGTGCTATTGTGGTGCCAGGATCCGGCTTAGTGAAAGCGCAAGCCGAACGAGAAGGCCTAGATAAAATATTTACGGCCGCTGGTTTTGAATGGCGCCTACCGGGCTGTTCAATGTGTTTAGCAATGAACGATGACCGCTTAGAGCCTTACGAGCGCTGTGCTTCAACCAGCAACCGTAACTTCGAGGGACGTCAAGGTCGCTTAAGTCGAACGCACTTGGTTAGCCCAGCAATGGCCGCTGCCGCAGCGTGCGCCGGGCACTTTGTTGATATTCGCAGCTTCAAATAGGATCAGCTAAAAATGAATAAATTTACTAAGCACCAAGGATTAACCGTCCCGTTAGATGTCGCGAATATAGATACTGACCAAATCATCGCTAAACAGTTTTTGTCTCGAATAACCCGCGATGGTTTTGGCGTTAACCTATTTCATGACTGGCGTTACCTTGATGAGGCTGGCGAGCAAGATAATCCTGAGTTCAACCTTAACAAGCCACAGTTTAAAGGTGGCAGCATTTTATTAGTGCGTGAGAATTTCGGCTGTGGCTCAAGTCGCGAACATGCGCCATGGGCATTAGCCGACTTCGGATTTAAAGTAATTATCGCCCCAAGTTTTGCTGATATCTTCTATGGCAACGCGATCAATAATGGCTTAATTCCGGTGCGTCTGACCGAGTCTGAAGTGGATCAGTTATTTGCCCAAACAACCGATGGTGCTCAAATTACCGTTGATTTAGAGCAACTAACCGTAACGGCTCCTGATGGCACTCGTTTTAATTTTACGATTGATCAATTTCAACGTGAATGTTTGCTTAAAGGACTTGATTCAATTGGTTGGACTTTGCAACACCTAGCTCAAATTGAAGGTTACGAGCAATCAATCCCGGCTTGGCGACGCTAGTATAAAAGGTCAGCGGCGGAGAAAAACCGCCGCTGACTTTTGTCAGCCGTTATTATAAACTGGCATAATATGCCGCTAAGTTGTCAATATCTTGGTCTGATAATGCACTAGCCATTGGCGCCATTACTGCCGATGGCCGCTGACCATTCTTAAAGTTCAGCAATTGTACCTTCAAATATAATTGTTTTTGCCCCGCCAAGTTAGGGTATAAATCAATGTCAGATATGCCTTGCTCACCATGGCAATTTTGACAAATTAACGCCTTGTGCTTGCCCGCCTCAATATCAGGTTCCGCCATAACACTGCCACTAACTAACACAATTAGCCACCAGACCTTCATTGTACTACTCCCAAGATAGCAATGGATAATCACTTTGTTGACCCAAGAACACATCCATTTCCTCACGCGAGGCAAAGCGACAAGTAAAGTCGCCTTGAATATAATGACAACCCATATTTTGTAATTGCACAAACTCTGATAATGAATCGACCCCAACCGCGGTCACTGTCATATCCAATGCCTGAGCCATTCGGATAATGCCTTGAATCAAATTTGCCGTTGTTTGATTATCTTCTAGCTGCGACACATAACTGGCCGATAACTTAAGCCCTGAAAATGGAAAGCTACTTAAGTCTGAAATATACGCGCCACGCTCGCCGAATTTATCATATTGCAGGGTTAAACCCATCAAGCTAAACTCTTGCAAAATATCTTCAAGCTCAAGCCATTGAGTCGCCATGTAACTTATAGGTAATTCAACCGACACTTGCTGGGCAGCGATACCGTGCTTTTGCAAAATTTCAGCAAATGACTGCGCAATATGACGATTTCTCAATTGACCGTGGGATAAATTAAGTGCGACCGAGATATCGCTATAACCCTTGGCGTGCCAGTACTTAAGATCGATGCAAGCTTGCTCAAACAACCACAAACCCAATTCAGACATAATGCCACCGGCTTCAGCCACGGCGTAGATAGCTTCTCCTTCGATCAGGCCATGCTTGGGGTGCTGCCAGCAAACCATCACCTCAAATTCAGTCACCTTATTGCTGGCCAAATCTAAAATCGGTTGATATAGCGTTTTTAGTTTGCCACTCGCTAGTGCTTTGACAATATCCCGACGTAAATTAAAATGTTTAATCGCCTGTTCGTTTTGTTGCTCACCAAAACAGCCAATACTTTCGTTGGCATGCCAAGCTTTTTGCAGTGAGGACTCCGCATTCAAAAACAACGAATCAGCGTCACTGCCCTGCTCTGGGTAGTAGGCAATGCCTAGCCGAATATCAATATCAAAAGAATCTTGAGCAACCACAATGTTTTTCTGGTTTACCTTATCTATTTTTGCCGCCACCACTTCGAGCGCAGAGGTATTAGGCAGGTCCGGTAATAATATCGCCAAACGAGTTTGTGACATTCTCGCCACAGCATCTTCACTACGCAGCGCACTTCGCAACATCGTGCAATAAGCGGACAATAGCTCACTGCTTTTAACCGTGCCTACTTCAAAAGCCAGTGACTCAATTTCAGTGATATCGAGATAAATAACCGCGACAGTAAGCTTGCGTCTTCTCGCACGTGCTAACATGCCTTCGAGCCGATCTTTGGCTAAAATATCATTGGCCAATCCAGTATCGAGATCATAATTGGCAAGAAAAACCCCGGTCTGTTGCAGCTCCTTCTGGCGAGTTGTATCAGTGGAGACCCCGACAAAATTTTCAATCTCACCCCGCTCGTTATAAACAGGCTTAATCGAAACATCGGCCCAATAATA
>Ga0209292_1002723_pt1 | contig 20023 bp, 19 predicted proteins | sample GOMGulsemesocosm_2_FD_184634 | JGI IMG/M metagenome (GOLD analysis project Ga0209292, IMG submission 184634) | Methane-oxidizing microbial communities from mesocosms in the Gulf of Mexico - GOM9C Gulf of Mexico (SPAdes) (version 2) | ecosystem: Environmental > Aquatic > Marine > Cold seeps... | reverse complement strand
CCGATATTGTTGAAGCAACAAAAGCGGGCAATAAAATATTTCCACAATTTGAGGTTTTAATTAAAGATACCAATGGCACCGAAGTCGCAAAGATTAAGCGTACGCTATATATTCGTAAGAAAGAGAAATATTGTATAGCTGACACTGCAGTCGCCTAATAGAGCTGCTCACGTGATGCTGTAAGTATAAGAAGTATAAGAAGTATAAGAAGTATAAGAAGTATAAGAAGTATAAGAAGTATAAGAAGTATAAGAAATAGGGAAGTAGAAGATAAAGGTAAATAACGTGTTGGCACGTGATTTTACCTTTATCTTAATATACCCAAACTATACAGGTTTGCTGGTTGCAGACCTAGACGAGGTTTGGGCATAAACTAAAAGATTAGTCTTCTAGTTCTGCAAGACACATTTCGCTGTGGATCTGTTTTACCCAAGCTTCAACACGTTCTGCGGTTAATTCTGGTTGACGATCTTCGTCGATACCTAAACCAACAAAGTGGTTGTCATCAGTTAGTGCTTTCGACGCTTCGTAATCATAACCTTCAGTTGACCATTCACCGATTAATGTACCACCTTTTGCTTCAACAACGTCACGTAGTGTGCCCATTGCATCAAGGAAGTACTCAGCGTAATCTTCTTGGTCACCACAACCAAAGATTGCAACTAGCTTGTCAGAAAAATCAATTTCTTCTAGTGATGGCATGAAATCATCCCAATCACATTGAGATTCGCCATAATACCAAGTCGGAATGCCTAAAATTAATAGGCTGAATTCGTTAATATCTGCAGTTGTTGATTTTGCAATATCTTTAACATCAACAAGTTGTTTACCAAGTTGTTTCTGTATCATCTTAGCAACTACTTCAGTGTTACCAGTGTCACTACCAAAAAATAAGCCTACGCTAGCCATTCTTAAATTATCCTAATAGTTTTAATTTAAACTTATCTTGCTACATGAGTGTGCAATAATTGTTGTATATATTCACTGCGGGTCATATTAGCACTTTTTGCTTTCATATTTAACATATCAAATAAGTCTTGTTCGACTTTTAATTCAATACGTTTTAATCCATTAGCCTTATCTCGGCTCAATTGATTACGTTTATTATGTTTCAACTGCTCTTTGCGTGAGAGTGGATTGGTTTTAGGTCTACCAGCACGCTTCTCTTCAGCAAAAAGGTCAATCGTGGTTCTATCTAAACTTTCCTTTGCCACGTTATTTTCGCCATTGCAGTTAATTGCACTTTATTGCAGTTAATAGTTTTAGTAATTAAATCTGGGTTTCCCAGACAGTGATCAATATTTCTTTAAAAACAAAACCAGCCATACCAAAACAGAGTACAAACCAAACCGACATGCGTCCGAATTTAGGTACATTACCTTTTTTAAGTACATCTTGAATTGCCATACCGATTAAGAAAAACAGTGCGACAAAGAATAACTTAATGCCTATAGCTTCAATTAAGTCAATGTATTCATACAACATATCAAATTTCACCTAAAGTACATAACTGTATTTATTTAGAGTACGAATGGGCAAATATATCACAATGTGGCTAATGACTAAATAAAAAGTCGACTATTATTTTATTAAATATCACGGGTTTTTCGGCATGTAACCAGTGTCCCGTGCCTTGTACTAATTTTGCTTTGGCATGTGGAAAATATTTGGCGATAGCTGACTTATGCGCATTAGTAATATAATCGGAATTCATACCTTTGATAAATAACACAGGTTTATCATACTGTTTATTTACTTCTGGCCAATCAGATATAGCGTCATATTGTGCAATTATGGTGTCCAGCGCATAGTAAAAGTCAAACTGGCCTTGGTCATTTTTATATAAGCCTTTGAGTAGGAATTGTTGCACGCCAGCTTCTTCAACATGCTCTGCCAGTTTTGCTTGTGCTTCACTGCGGCTGCTGATCTCTGCTAACGGTATATTTTTTAAACCAGCAAAGACATTATCATGTCGAGGAGGGTAATCCACTGGTGCAATATCGGCTACCGCCAAACTAGTCACGCGGGTAGGGAAGTTTAGTGCAGTACGCATCGCAATTTTACCGCCCATTGAATGGCCGACAATGTGCGCTTGTTCAATTGTTAAATGATCCATCAACTGAATAATATCATTTGCCATATCATCATAATGCATACTATCATGGCGCATAGATAAGCCATGGTTTCTGACATCAACTGCGATGACTTGATAATCAGTTTTTAGCTGTTTAATTAACATGCCTAAGTTAGTAGCGCTGCCAAATAAACCATGGATAACGATAACAGGAATACCCTGACCGTATATTTTGTGATTAAGTAACATATATCTCTCCGTTATTGTGGCTGATTCTACCGCAATAATTACGTTAATGTCGTGTATGAATCGTCGATAAATGCATCACAGAGGTAATATTTTGCTTATAAGCATAGAGAGAAATCTATTCACAAGGTATAATTAAACTAAATTTATAAGCAAGGATTTACTAGTTAAATATGAAAACGATTGAGCTTGAAGACGACCTATATCGTTATATTGCTAGTCAAACGAAAGATATTGGCGAAAGTGCATCAGATATTTTACGTCGCTTACTTGATGTATCAACAAATGTTTCTGCAGATTTAACGAATGTTGAAGAATCGCAGCAACATGCAGTGGACACCAACAGTGAGACTAAGCAAACAGTAACTAAATCACCGGTAGTAGTAGAACCTGCACCTGTATCTGCACCTATTGTGGTAGAAACAGAAGTAGAAGCAGTTAGCCATTCTACATTGCCAGCCAGTATCGATAAGCTTATTAAAAATAAGAAATTTAAAGAAACGACGGTTTCAGTGACTAAGTTTATTCAGATCTTATCTGTGCTTTATGCTGAAAACCCGAAAGAATTTGATAGTGCGACAGATATTAAAGGTCGTAAACGTATTTACTTTGCAAAGTCAGAAAGTGAATTGTTGAGCGCTGGTAGTACAACAAAGCCGCGTCATATCGAACATACGCCATATTGGGTTATCACGAATACCAATACAGGACGTAAACGTAACATAGTTACGCAGCTAATGGCTGAAATGGGCTATACCCATGCGTTAATTGATGCTGTAAGCCAATCTATCTAATTACAGCCTTCTGACAAGGTATCTAAAATGTGCTTAAGCTTTTTGCTGACATTATTTGAACTGCCTTGTCTGTTTTCTTTTTATTCCTCACTTAAATTATGATCGACCTACTTAAGTTACAGCGTGCCAGTACGCAAAAAAGTCGAACTACACTCCTCTTTCTATCTATTTTCCTTGTTGCTGTTTCCCTTGTTTCACTCGCGTCGGGTAATTTTAATATTAGTGTCGATGACCTTGTTAATGGCTTATCGCCTTTGCAACAGCAAGTGCTGTTTGAATTACGTTTACCGCGCATAGTTACTGCTATTTTAGTCGGCGCTGCTTTAGCTGTTGCGGGTTGTATTTTACAAGTTTTATTGGCTAACTCACTGGCAGAGCCCGGTGTGATCGGTATTTCATCTTTTGCCAGTTTATTTGCTGTGCTATCCATCGTCTTACTTGATACCTTGCTACCGCAGTGGGCAGGACTGCAGCAGTATATTTTGCCGCTGTCGGCGTTTGTCGGTGCTAGCCTAGTTACTTATCTATTGTATCAAGTGACCAAGAATAATTTACCAACCACCAAAATCTTACTATTAGGCGTTGCGATTGGCATATTTTCGGGTGCGATCATGACTTGGCTATTGTACTTCTCGGATGATAGCAGTATGCGTCAAATGCTTTATTGGATGATGGGGAATCTAGCTTATGGTGCCGATTTTATTTACATTGCCGTGATACCGTTGGCTTTAAGCTTTCTGTGGATAATGCGCCGGGTTGATGCGTTGAATCTTTTACAGTTTGGTGAACAGGGCGCGTTTCAGTCGGGTATTGATGTGCCAAAATTACGTATTCAGCTTATCTTATGCGTAGCTGTATTAACGGGGATATCTGTATCGATGGCGGGGGTAATTAGTTTTATCGGCTTAGTTATTCCGCATATTCTCCGGATATTGGTGACCAGCCAATTACGTTTTTTAGTGCCCGCATCGGCATTATTGGGTGCGAGTTTCTTATTATTGGCAGACTTGATCGCGCGCAGTGCATTTGCGACGGCTGAGTTACCTGTTGGTGCTATTACAGCTAGCCTTGGCGCGCCATTCTTTATCTATCTGTTATTACGTAAACAAGATATCTAAGGCTCGAGAAGACGTTATGAACCCATCTGAAATAATAAAGTTAACCGCGATTAATTATCAGCAACGTTTACATGATATTAATATCTCGGTTGATACAGGCAGTTGTCTATTTTTATTAGGCCCCAACGGCAGTGGTAAAAGCACGCTGTTATCATTACTTGCCGGTCACTCACAAGCTTGCCAAGGTGAATATAGGTTGGCTGCTCGTCGTGTCGCCGATTACCCCATTGCAGAACTTGCACTGCAGCGAGCATGGTTACCACAAGCCTCGCCACCGCCGTTCGCTATTCCGGTATATCAGTTCATTGCCCTAGGTTTACACCCCTTAGGTATCAGCTTAGAAGATGATCAGGCTTGCTTGGTGATCAATCAGTTATTAACGCGCTTAGATATAGCCAAGCTAGTCACGCGAAATTGTGACCAATTATCTGGTGGCGAGTGGCAACGTGTTTTGATCGCGCGTACATTAGTGCAGGTATCACCAAGATTAAATCAACAATCTGTACTGTGTTTGTTAGATGAACCGTTAACTGGACTTGATTTGAAGCATCAAATTGAAGTTCTACAGATACTAAAAGAATTTTCACAGCAAGGTATTACAGTCATCGCCTCTATTCATGATCTTAACCTCGCGCTTAACCACGCGTCGGAAGTGTTATTGTTAAACTCTGGGCGGGTTGTTGGGCAGGGTGAAGCCAATCAAATATTAACGGTTGATACCATTAAACAAGTGTATGATGTTGATACTGAATTGTTGGCAGTAAATGGCCGCCATTTCATTGTTTCTGCTGCACTACCAGCATCTGTTTAGTTAGGATCGTATTTTGCAATTACGTAATACCCCTGTCGATAAAATCGAGTTCCTAGGTCATCCAGTTTATATTAAGCGTGATGATTTATTGGATGTGGCTTTTACGGGTAATAAAGCCAGAAAATTCTATCATTTCTTACAGCAAGACCTGTCGCAAGTCGACATCCTCGTTGGTCATGGCTCTGCTCAAGCTAACTCACTGTATTCGTTGTCGGTATTAGCGAAATTAAAACAATGCCAGTTACATTATTATGTCGACCACTTACCCCAGTATCTGATTGATAATCCAAAAGGTAATTATCGCGCTGCATTAGAGCAGGGCGTTAAGATCATCGTTGTTGATTCAGGGCTCTCTGTGATTGAGCACATACAGCAGCATGTATTGCCTAGGCTGGCTGAGCAAGATCAAGCTGCCGTTTTCATCCCTGAAGGTGGTCGTTGTCAGTATGCTGAAACGGGATTGAAAATACTGGCCGATGAAATCAAGGTGTGGGCGAAAGCAAAAGCGTACTCGGACATTCGAGTCATCTTGCCTGCTGGAACTGGAACTACCGCGTTATTTTTACAAAAACACTTACCCTTTGAAGTGCAAGCCTGTGCGTGTGTTGGTGGCGATGGTTATTTAAAACAGCAGTTCTTGGAATTGTGCGCGGATCAATCTTTACATCCGACGATCATCTCGGCAGGAAAAAAGTATCACTTTGGTAAACTGTACCTGCCTTTTTATCATATTTGGGCGGAGTTAAAACAAACTACCAATATTGAGTTTGATTTACTTTACGACCCACTCGCCTGGTTATGTTTACAGCGTGAGTTTATTGCTGAGAATACCCATATCGCAGCAGGACTTGAAAGTACGGATAAACGCCCCATTCTTTATATACACCAAGGTGGATTACAGGGCAATGAAACCATGATACCGCGATATTTACGCAAGCTGGCATTAGTGAAATAAGCTCTCGCGAGTTTAACTTTACTATTTACTATGATTATTGGTATTTATTATTGGTATTTATTATTGTGCAGCGTACAATCCGCTGCTGCTTTATTATAAACATTATTTGAAACTGCAAACGGCGGTTTCTTGAGAGAAGATTATGACATTTAAAATTCATGACAAGCAAACTGCTGAAGCAGTTGAAAAATCACCTGAAGCTCGTTTCAACTATTTCGTATTTCGTGCGGTTAAGTCTGAAGAAGTATGGACATTAGCAGATGAAAACGGTTTTGTTATTAGTGAAACTGAAGGCGAAAGAAGTATTCCAGTTTGGCCACATGCCGAGTTTGCAAGTGAGTGGATCCAAGGTGATTGGTCTGCGTGTCAACCGCTTAAAATTGAAATGGCTGCTTGGCGTAACAACTGGTTGCCAGGTCTTGCTGCAGATGGTGTTGTGATCTCAGTATTTCCAAAAGCAGGCCAAGATGTAGTTGTTGTAGATAGTGAAGAGCTTATCGCTTCATTTAAAGATGAATACGACGCTCAAAAATAGTACTGACAAAATAGTACGGTTAAATAGTACCAGCCCAACAGCTTTACCCATTTTAGTTAGCATAAAGGACATAATTTAGATGAAATTATTCGTCAAAGATCTTACTGTTATTGATTCTTCAGTATTAGATTATTCACGTGGCATTATTGGCCAGAGTTGGTTAGTGGATATCGTTCTGCATGGTGACTTAAATGAACAAAGCATGATCCTTGATTTTGGTATTGTTAAAAAATTAATTAAGTCGACGGTAGATGAACTGGTTGATCATAAATTGATCGTCCCTGCGCATGCTAAATTTTGTGATGTGATGAGTGATGGTGCATTTACCTATGTTGATGCTTGGCGTGAGCACAGTGAGTCAATTCACTTAGCTTGCCCTGACCAAGCATTTGCACTTATCCCAACAGAGCAAATTACCTTAGCAAGTTTAGAAACCTATTTGACTGAGCAGTTAATGCTACGCCTGCCAAATAACGTTAAACAGCTAGATGTAAAATTACGTGAAGAAAAAATTGATGGTGCAGATTACTGTTACAGCCATGGTTTACGTAAACATCTAGGTAATTGCCAGCGTATCGCTCATGGTCATCGCTCGACGATTGAAATTTTGCGTAATGATGAGCGTGATTCAGCTCTCGAACTGAGTTGGGCTGAGCGTTGGAGAGACATCTACCTTGCAGAGCATTGTGACATAGTTTCAGCATCTGAATTATCACTATCAAGCGCGGGTATGGCTGCATTAACACCTGAGCATTACTGCTTTAAATATCAGGCGCCACAAGGTGAATTCCAGCTTGCGATTGGTAAGTCTATTGTCGAAATTATGCCAACAGAGACAACAGTAGAAAATATTGCCCAGTATATTGCTGATACATTAGCAAAAGACTGCAATGATCCACTGACTGTATTTGCTTATGAAGGTGTTGGTAAAGGCGCGATTGCTTCTGCTTAATTGCACTTAACGTCGGCTTCTACCTCTTGAGTTCATATAACTAGCCCGTTAGCCACTACACTTATATTGTAGGGGCTGGCGGGCTTTTTTGTTGGACTTATCACTGAATCAGGCATAGATAATGAACGTTCGCGGATAACAGGTGTATTTGTATTTGTTTTCACTTATTATTGAAGTACTTATTAAACTATTTATTATTAACCGATTTACTATTAAATTAATTTTGTAATGGAGCTAAACAAATGGCAGAAGAAACGATTTTTCGTAAGATCATAGATAAAGAGATCCCGGCTGATATTCTCTACCAAGATGAGTTAGTGACTGCATTTCGTGATATTAGTCCAAAAGCATCAACGCATGTATTAATTATCCCTAATAAGCTGATTCCGACCACGAATGACGTATGCGAAGAAGATGAATTAGCACTCGGGCGTCTATTTACAGTGGCACGAAAAATTGCCGAGCAGGAAGGTATCGCTGAAAATGGCTACCGTCTTATCGTTAATTGCAACAAGCATGGTCGACAAGAGGTTTTCCACTTACATATGCACCTTGTTGGTGGCGAGCAGCTCGGTGCTATGGTTACTACAAAATAGTACGGAACAAAAAGTAACACGCATTACAACTACCAAATAATGTCTGTTTATTGAATGTTCGTAATACACATAAGGTGACCGCATATCTCGTTACACTCTTTATCGGTCATCTTATTCACTATCAGTCACGTCGCGGGGAAGTGGAAATGAAATGGATTCTTACATTAATGTATCTGCTTAGTGCATTATTCATTACCGCTTGTACATCACCAGCAAAACCGTATCAGCAAGTGATGACAATCCCGCTTGAAACAATTCAAGAGCATCCGTTAACCACACAAGTGCGAGAGCTAAACTGGGTATTGTTGCAGCAAGCTTTCTTTGTGCAAGGCTCTTTTGAACATGGCCAGCGCCTTTATATTACTTATCCTAACAGTGCAGTTAGGCTCCCCATCACCCATCAAGAACTGCAACGTGCCAGTGCTGAAACACTCGCACAACTCAACTGGTTTGATATTCAGGTTGAAACTGCGCAACAACCTCTGCGTAGCAACAATACAGAAAGTAGTTATTCATTAGTGATTAACATTGTCAAAATTGAGAATGCGAGTAATAAGCATATGTTAACTATTGAATTGATTAATAACCGTTTCAACACGGTAGAAGCACAAGTTAGCCGTGTGATCTTGTTATGACCCTAAGTATATGATGAAAAAAATTCCTGAGTTTGTCGCGCAATTTAGCCCCGAATCATTTTCTTTAACCCCGGTACTAGGTGGGTTAAGCAATGATAATTATCGATTGCAGTTTCAACAGCTTGGTCTGAATAACAGCTACTTCGTAAGGCTGTTTTCTGTGACTTACAGTGAAATGGATAAGCATGTTGAGCACGAATATGCCGCGCAATTAAAAGCCGCAAGTATTGGCTTAGCACCGAATATTATTGTTCAGCATAAAGAGGGCATGATTTGTGATTGGATCACAGGTAAACATTGGCAGCAAGCTGAGCAAGTCCGAAATACAAATATTGAGAAATTAGCGCAATTAGTCGCGACTCTTCATCAACAACCTACGCCTAATCATCAGCTTGATATGGCAGAGCGCCTCCAGCATTATTATCAGACACTTAATGCTGAATTTAAAACGCGACAATTAGCACAGCAGCTGACACTCGTTATTGATTTAGTCGAGCAACATTTACCTGCGAATAGATTGGGTTTTTGTCATCATGATATGAACCCATTGAATTTTATTGAAGATGAGCAGACTAAGTTATATTTGTTAGATTGGGAGTTCGCCGCTGCGGGTCATTGTGATTTTGATATTGCCACCTTATTTCAGACGTTCGACTGGCAAGATTCACAGCAAGCGCTGTTTTTAAGGTATTACAATCAGTATTATCCAGCCGCGAAAGTGACATTGGAGCAATTAGATGTGATGGCTGTCGTCGTGGAAATGATGACATTGTTGTGGTGTATTATCATGTATCAGCAAGATAAAGATGCCACCTATTTAAAACTATGGCAGCAATCTGAATACGCCATAAAAGATAAAATTAACAGATTGAATAAGGAATTGTCGTGGGACCAGTAGTAGTAGATGTTAACGGTTATGAATTAACCGCAGAAGATAAAGAGATCTTAGCGCACCCATTAACGGGTGGGTTGATCCTGTTTAGTCGTAACTATGGTGATCATGCGCAGTTAACAGCATTAATTAAATCAATTCGTAAAGCTGCTAATGCGCCGCTTGTGATCTCGGTTGATCATGAAGGTGGCCGCGTACAACGTTTTCGTGAGCAATTTACCCGGATCCCGGCAATGGGAAAAATAGCAGAACGCTATGCCGATGATCGTGAAACAGCGAAACAGTTTACTCAGCAGTGCGGTTGGATGTTAGCAGCTGAACTATTAGCGTTTGATATTGATTTAAGCTTTGCACCTGTGCTTGATTTAGAGCGTGGTAGTCAAGTCATTGGTGACCGCTCATTCCATGCTGACCCAAGCTGGGTAACAGATCTGTCAACACAGCTTTGTATTGGTATGCATAAAGCAGGCATGAAAACCACGGGTAAGCACTTTCCTGGTCATGGTAGTGTGTTAGCTGATTCACATATTGCCTTGCCAGTTGATGAGCGTAGTCTCGGTGACATAACCGCAACTGATTTATTACCATTTAAAGCACTTATTGCCGACGCGCAACTTGATGCAATTATGCCTGCCCATGTGATTTATCAGCAAGTTGATAGCAAAGCAGCTGGTTTTTCTCAATACTGGTTACAAACAGTGTTAAGACAAGAGTTAGGCTTTAAAGGCGCAATATTTTCTGATGATTTATCTATGCACGGCGCAAGTGTCGCGGGCAATTATTTAGAGCGTGCCGAGCAAGCGATGTGGGCTGGCTGTAATTTATTACTGGCATGTAATGATCGCAAGGGTGTTGAAACATTACTCGATGGTTTAGATAATAATTTAACCACCGATGATTTTGGCCTTAAGCATAGTAGTAACTTTTCATTAAACGAACTTAAAACGAGTAGTTTATGGCAAGATACGTCGGCAGCGGTCGCTAAGTTTAATCAGCAATTTAGTTAATATACCCAAACTACTTCAAGATACTATATCAGAGACTAGCAGGGATATCAGAACAAGGCGCAATATGTAGTTAATGGTTATTCCATTTTCAAATATTGCAACGCTGAGCTGTCATTCCTGCTAGCCTCCCGTAGGGCAAACCGAATGAAGGTATCTTCGGCGTTATGAAGTCTTGATTTAGAATAACTAAATCCTCGACGTCATGCCTTGAATATCCTCTCCTTTCGGTTTGCTGATTATGCATCTTGAAGTAGCTTGGGTATTAATGTCATTGGCTAGATTAGGCTAATACTTAATTGAGCCAATGATGGATTTTTTTCATTAATTGGTCTTCACGAGCAGGCTTCATTAAAAAGTCATTCATACCAACTGCAAGGGTATTCTCTCTGTCTTCAGTCGTGGCGTTAGCTGTCATGGCTATAATCGGCGTGTTGAGATTAATATTAGAGGCTTGGCGTATCCCTTTCGTTGCGTCAAAGCCATCCATTTCTGGCATCTGCAGGTCCATCAGTATTAATTGATAAAGTTGTTTTTCACAGGCTGCAATGGCAAGTAACCCATTGCCAGCGACGTCCACAGTATAACCCGCACGTTGTAAAATAGTTTTGGTAATAAATTGATTGGCCTTATTGTCCTCTACTAGAAGCAGGTGAGGGGGCGGACCTTTTGTGAAGACTTGGGCTTGTGCTCTCGTTTGCTCAGTTTCTGGTGTCGCTGCATTTTCTAGTTTTAGTTTAATTCTGAACTCACTGCCTTGATTTAATTTACTGGTGACTGCGATGGTACCATTCATTAAGGTAATCAGTTGTTTTGAGATAGCAAGACCTAAGCCTGAACCACCGTATTCTCGTGAAAAAGAGCTGTCAGATTGAACGAAGTCATCAAAGATGTGGCTTAGCTTATGCTCCGAGATACCAATCCCGCTATCTTTGATGGTGAAACAGACTTGCGTATAGTTTGCTTCTTTTACCACTTTCATCATCACATTGACTTCACCTTGTTGGGTGAATTTGATGGCATTATTGGTTAGGTTGATGAGTATTTGCGTCAATCTATTATCATCACCGAGCAGCCATAAAGGCGCTTCAATATTGCTGGAATGATTTAATAAGATATGTTTTTTTTGTGCTAGAGGTTCAAGGACACTTGATACGCCTTGTAAGATCTCTTGAATATTAAAGGGGCGATGTTCGAGCTGTAATTTTCCGGCTTCGATTTTAGACATATCAAGGATGTTGTTTAATAAACCAAGTAATATATTCGCTGACTTTAGGCTGGTATCGATGAAGTGCTGTTGCTCTGTAGTCATTTCACTTTTATCTATTAGCGATAATGCCCCCAAAATAGCATGCATTGGATTTCTTATTTCATGACTCATGGTCGCGAGAAAAGTCGATTTTGTCGTATTCGCATTAATTGCCTGCTCTTTTGCTGCATGTAATTGCTGCTCACGTTGCTTTTGCTTATGGGTTAATCCTTGAATAAGGTCGACAGATTCATTTAAACGGTCTAATTCGTTGGTTGATACTAATATGATCTGCTCATCGATGTGATGAAGCTGCGATAAGTGTAATAGTCGCTTGTTGATATTTGTGATTGGTTTTAGCACTGAAGAGTGTAGTAATAGCGAGATCGCGAGCGCTAAACATAACAATATTAAAGCAATGAGTAAGCGAATTAAGTTTACGTGATCGGTTATATCATCTTGTAAACGCGCGGTGCTGACTGCAATTTTCATATAGCCAAAGGTTTCACCACCAAAAACAACAGGCTGCTGAAATACTTGGTGTTGCTGGCTATCTTCTTCTGGTAACGTCCCCCAAGTGACTAAAACAGTCTGCAGCTCATTATAAATCGCGAAGAACTTGATATCGGGATAGCTCGATGATATTTGTAACATGATGGTTTCAAGTAACGGGATATCTTCTGTGATCAGACTATCAATAGTTGTTGCTGATATGATATTAAATGTTTGTTGTATTTGGGAGGTTAGGTTATTGGTTAGGTAATTATATTCAAAGCGCCGGGCTAATTCTCCTGCCGCCAAACTTGTGACTATAGTAATACACAAGGTGGCGAATAGGATCTTGGACCAGAGTGGTAAATATTTAACTAATTTGATCATTTAACCGCAGAGGTTGAAAAAAAACGTTTGTCATTCATCGATTTGCGTATTATATCATAGTCACTGTCGGTACCTGCTAGAAAGCCATTTTTACTGAATGAATTTTTGTATAGTGCATTTGATTCATTACTTGCGATTAACAATGCTGATAAAGCTTGAACAATTTTATTGTCTAAATCCGCTTTTGCCACCCAAGGTTTTGTGACATTAGGAAATCTTGCTAATTCACGTAATAACACACCTTTACTACGCAGTTTATTAAATGTGCTTTCTTTTAATGCGCCAGCATCATAGCGTCCCGCAGCGACAGCTGCACCAACAGCATCATGTCTGCCTAAATAATCAAATGTGGCCAAATCGGTGGCAAATATATGATGGTCTGCGAGATACGTTTGAGACAAGTAGCGGCCAATCGTCGATTGTTCAGAGCCAAATGCAAATCGCTTACCAGCTAATTGCTCAGGTTTTCTTATCGGGCTATCAGTTTGGACTGCTATCACACCATGAAAGCGCTTTTTACCTTTTTTAGCTTCGATAGCAAGTAATTGTAAGTCGGCGTTGGCATTTTTAGCTGTGATATATGATGCCGGGCCGAGACGAGAAAAATCTACTTTACCACTGGTAAGCGCTTCTACCCCCTCATTATAATTACTCGATATATGCATTTTAATTTTGACTGGCTGCTGTAGCTTTTGTGTCAGCTGCGCTTCGAGCGTATTAATAAAAGGACGAAATTTAGTGACCATAGTTGTTGGCTTATCTGAAGTATATAGACCAAAGATAAGATTGATCTCGGCACTGCTAGAAGCACTAAACAGTAGCGTAATGAGCAATATTAGTGGACGAAAGTGTATAGCACACATACCCGGTAAATGAATAAAATGCTGCCTTGTCATATCCGATTCCTTAGACGTTATCTGTTAAATTGATGCTATGGTGTTCACAAAATTCATTAATAAAGAGTGATTATTAATGATTGTTTACATTGACTTAAATTGCCAACTTTGCTTCTTTTTAGAACGAAGCAAAAAGCTATCATGGTTGTTTTAGCAGCAAAAATAACAACAATTGCAGATGATTTGATCACACGCAATTTTTAGGCGGTGACAATCATTGATAGCAATGGGATACTGATTAATTAACGCTTTGCTATAATGAAGTTAGATAGGACAACGAGTCTAGTCGGGCTTCTATTAAAAGAAGGTGATGTTTTTGGATGAAAAAATAATTAATCCATAGGCTCAAAATTAATAAAACGGTCATAATCTTATCCGATTATAGGGAAAGCAGACCAGATGACGTTAAAAAATAAGTAAGAATAACGCAATAATTTTATATTAGGGAATATCATGAAAAGAGCGGTTATAACAGGTATCGGTATTGTATCAAGTATCGGTAACAATAAAGCAGAAGTATGTGAGTCACTAAAAGCAGGCAATAGTGGTATCGAGTTTGCACCACAATTCGCTGAACAAAACTTACGTAGCCACGTCTGCGGTACTGTTAATCTTGATCCTAAAGAAATCATTGATCGTAAGGCAATGCGTTTCATGGGTGATGCAGCCGCTTTCAGTTATATTGCTATGCAAGAAGCGATTGATGATTCAGGTTTAACAGAAGAGCAAGTATCTAACGTACGTACTGGCCTTATCGCAGGTTCAGGTGGTGCATCATCAAAGAACGTTGTTGATTCTGTTGATATCGCTCGTAACAAAAGTGTGAAGCGTGTGGGTCCATATATGGTGACTCGTACTATGTCGAGCACAATTTCTGCTTGTCTTGCTACACCATTCAAAATTAAAGGCCCAAGCTATTCAATTACTTCTGCATGTGCAACAAGTGCGCATTGTATTGGTCATGCAGTAGAGCAAATTCAACTGGGTAAACAAGATGTAGTATTCGCTGGTGGCGGTGAAGAAATTGATTGGACTCTAGCACTAGAGTTCGATGCAATGGGCGCATTATCAACCAAATATAACGACACTCCACAACAAGCTTCACGTACTTATGACGCAAACCGCGATGGTTTCGTTATCTCTGGTGGTGGTGGTATGGTTGTTGTTGAAGAACTTGAGCATGCACTTGCTCGTGGCGCAACTATCTATGCTGAAATCACAGGTTACGGTGCAACATCAGATGGCTATGACATGGTAGCACCATCAGGTGAAGGCGCGGTACGTTGTATGCAGCAAGCACTTGAAACCGTAACGGGCGAGATTGATTACCTAAATACCCACGGTACATCTACACCAGTAGGTGACACCAAAGAACTTGAAGCGATTCAAGCGGTATTTGGTCATAAATCACCAAAAATCAGTGCAACTAAAGCATTGACTGGTCACGCACTAGGCGCGGCAGGTGTACATGAAGCTATCTATTCATTAATCATGATGGAAAACAGCTTCATTGCAGCAAGTGCAAACATTCAAGACCTTGATGAAAAAGCAGCAGGTCTAGATATTGTTGCTGGTCAAGCAATTGATGCAGAGCTTACTAACGTAATGTCGAACAGCTTTGGCTTCGGCGGTACCAATGCTACGTTAGTGATGAGCAAATTTACTAAATAATTGGTTAGTTAACGGCGTGGATGAGCACTGTTAATTTACGGTGAAGCTTCATCGTGACGAATACATAGAAGCCCATTTATCAGATTATTGATAAATGGGCTTTTTTTTTATCTTAACAACGCGCAAAATGGTCTTTACCGTTACAAAGCGTAAATACTCTTTGCTGTTACAAAATAGACATATTCTTTACCTCACAAAGCGTAAAAAATTTTAGCCGTATTATTAAGAGAATACTTAAATGAAGATCGTAGTTGATGAAAATATGCCTTATGCAACCGAACTGTTCTCTCAGTTTGGTGAAGTAGTTCCTTTATCTGGTCGAACTATTAGTGCTGAAGACTTACAGGATGTGGATGCCTTGATGGTGCGTTCTGTGACTCAAGTGAATCAAGCGTTATTGGCGCAAGCAAATAAACTCGCATTCGTTGGAACTGCAACAATTGGTATTGATCACTTAGACCAACCGTTATTGCAGCAACGTGGAGTCGAGTATACCAATGCTCCGGGCTGTAATGCTGTGTCTGTTGGTGATTACGTGTGTAGTGCATTGTTGGTGCTCGCTGAGCAACAAGGTTTTACATTGGCTGATAAATCAATTGCGGTTATTGGTGTTGGTAATACTGGCTCGCAAACCGTCAGTAGGCTAACGGCATTAGGCGCTGAAGTGATGCTTTGTGATCCTCCGCGCGTAGAGAAAGAGGGGCTGACTGACTTTGTTAGTTTGGAGCAAGCATTGCAAGCGGATATCATTTGCTTGCACGTCCCATTAGTTAAAACGGGCAGTAATCAGACTAAACATTTATTAACCGCGGAATTGCTAGCGGGTATTGCGCAGGACGCGATCCTGATAAATTGTGGTCGTGGTGATGTGATTGATAACCAGGCGTTGCTGGAATTAAAACAAGCCGGGCACGCGATGACATTGGTTTTGGACGTGTGGGAAAACGAACCAACACCATTACTTGAGTTGATCCCGCATGTTGCGATTGCTACGCCGCATATTGCAGGTTACAGCCTAGAAGGTAAAGCGCGTGGTACAGAGATGATTTATCAGGCCTACGCACAATTCTTAGGGCAGCAAGCGGACCGCAGTATTAGTGATATCTTGCCAGTGCCAGCGGTCAGCCGCATTGATGTTAACCAAAGTGCAGATCAAACATTCGCTAAAAGTTTGGTTCATTTGGTATACGATGTGCGCCGAGATGACGCTATTTTTAGAAAAAACATAATGAAAGCGGGTAGTTTTGATGAAATGCGTAAAAATTACTTAGAAAGAAGAGAATTTTCCTCATTGAGGCTAGTAAATGAGTCACATTATGCGGTAGAGTCGATGTATCAACTTGGGTTTGCCAAATAATTTTTTAGGAGTCGTTGATGAGTCAACTATATGATGTTGCAGTACTAGGAGCAACAGGTGCCGTAGGGCAAATGATGTTGGAAATTTTACAGGAACGTGAATTTCCAATTGGTAATATTTATCCATTAGCAAGCAGCCGTAGTGCTGGTGGTAAAATTACCTTTAATAATAAACAAGTTGAAGTATTAGATGTGGAAGAATTCGATTGGACACAAGTTCAAATCGGTTTGTTCTCTGCTGGTGGTTCGGTATCAGAAAAGTGGGCTCCAATCGCAGCTGATGCAGGTGTAGTTGTTATTGATAACACATCACACTTCCGTTATGACGATGATATTCCGCTGGTTGTGCCTGAAGTAAACCCAGAAGCAATTGCGCAATATACCAACCGTGGCATTATCGCCAATCCTAATTGCTCAACAATTCAAATGTTAGTTGCATTGAAACCTATTCATGATGAAGTAGGTATTAAACGTATCAATGTAGCAACATACCAAGCAGTATCAGGTTCAGGTAAAAGTGCGATTGATGAACTAGCGGGTCAAACGGCAAGTTTATTAAATGCACGTGAAGTTGAAACTAAAGTATATCCAAAGCAAATTGCATTTAACGTGATCCCACAAATTGATGTATTCACGGATAATGGCTACACCAAAGAAGAAATGAAAATGGTGTGGGAAACGCAAAAGATCTTTGCTGATGATAGCGTAATGGTTAATCCAACCGCGGTACGTGTACCTGTATTCTATGGTCACTCAGAAGCGATCCACTTAGAAACGCGTACGCCAATCAGTGCTGAAGAAGTTCGCTCTCTGATGCGTCATGCTCCGGGTGTTAAACTGATTGAAAATGAAGAAGACTATCCAACACCAATTTCTGACTCTGCGGGTCATGATGAAGTGTTTGTTGGCCGTATTCGTGAAGATATCTCACACGCGAGTGGTATTAATATGTGGGTTGTAGGCGATAACATCCGTAAGGGTGCTGCGACAAACAGTGTGCAAATTGCAGAGCTACTAATTAGTGATTACTTGTAAAATATATTTAGACCCTTGTAATGATAAATTATCATGGGGTTATAAAATATTTTAATTGCATGTTTAGCACCCAATAGTGGGTGCTATTTTTTTATTTGTACTTTATTTTTCTGATTCATATCATAGTTTCAGAGACCAAAATTTTTTTATCGTAATTAATGATTAAAATAGTAAAATAGAAGGTACTAGCGAATTCATGTGTATATTGGAATTTTGGATATGTTATATTGAATTCAAGCACATTGAAGTTGTTCATAGTAAGGGTTAACAATGATATCGGGTTTATCTAAGTTAAAATGGGTTGTTTTATTTCTGCTGATCCCTATGGCGGGTATTGCAGCTAATTCAAATGGATTTGTTCTTCAGTTAAAAGGTCCCGAAGTTCATACTCCTTCATCTCCTGGTAGCTATGGCCCTGTTGTCAAAGCCGATACATTATGGTCTGTTGCAACAGCGACCAGGCCTAATAACAGCTTAAGTTTATATAAAACCATGGCTGCAATCTTAGCGCTTAACCCACATGCATTTTTAGACGGCGACATCAACAAGATGATTGATGGCAGCTTTCTTAAGATCCCCAGTGCAGCTGAAATTCAAGCCACTGACGGTTCTAGGCTAAAGAGCTTACTCACAAAAAAATCTGATTCGAAAGCTAAAACTACTTCATCAAGTAAGCCGGCAGCCCCAAATTCGAAGGCTATCACTAGCAATAAACAAGACCTGGATAAACTTGCTTTACTGCAAGGTGAATTAACAGAAAGCAACGAACACCTTCTATTATCAAGTGAAACTAATCGCCGTCTTAAGTTACAGCTAGAAAGTATCCGTATGGAGCTGGCTGATCTTAAAGAACAAATGGCGATTGACAATCAATTGAAAGCAGATTTAAAAGCTTTGATTGAGCAACAAAACGAACAGATTAGCGAACAACAAGCGACGATTGAAGAAGCGAAAAGACAAGCGATTCTGGAAGCTGAGTCCCATAATAACTGGTGGCTTATTGGTGGTGTATCGGGGTTATTCTCGCTGTTAACTCTTATTTGGTTAGCGTTATGGTTAAAAAATAGAAATGACCAGAAGAATAATGCTGAAGATAACGTGATGTTTGATACGGATAATACAGTTGACGAGCTCAGTGATTATCTTAGTGCAGACAGCTACTCTACAAACTCAGCAGCTGATACGGCTATGCCGGAAGAGGTGCGAGTAGCTGAAGAGAAACCCAATGATGAGATAAATACGTTTGCTGAACCAAATTTTAATTTACAGATGGAGCAGGAAACGAATTCATTTAGTGACGAGCTTGATAACTCGTCACCTGAAGCTATAGTCACCCAATCTGCAGCTCCGATCATGCCTGAAGTGATTGAGCAAGCGCCAGTTATGCCAGAGTTAGATTTGAACGACAATGACTTTAGTGATATTGACTTAACATTAGATGATGAAAGTACAAGTTTTGAAAATGACAGTGTAACTCCAGATTTAAGCTGGCGTGAAGAACTCGACGAACCAAGCCTGATCCCAGAACAACCGACAATTAGTCCCAATACATTAGATGAGGACTTAGCTGAAGTTGATTCAATGTTAGAGCAATTTAAGTTAAGTAAAGCACAAGCTCCTGATTTAGATTTCAACTCGCAGGGTGATGTTGACGTGACAGCAGCGGACTCATCTGAGGCTACTCCTGAATCATCGTCTGTAGTAGATGATGAATTTGTGAAAATGGACGATATTGATAGTATCCTCGCAGAAGCAGAGTTAGAAGCAATCGCTCAAGCGGGAGTTGATGATGTTGTAAATGATGAACTTCAGGTTCCAGCGCCGAACGCAGTCGTTGATATGGATGATATCGATAGTCTTTTAGCTGATGCAGGGCTGGATGCTATCGCACAATCCAATGCTGAGAATATCTCGCCTAATCTAGATAACCAGCAAACAGTCGACATGGACGATATCGATAGTCTGTTGGCTGAAACTGGGTTCGACACCAACATTCCGCCATCAACAGATACAAACTTATCGAACAATGACACTAGCCTCGATATTGATGTCGATGATATCGATAGTATTTTAGCAAGTGCTGGGTTTGATGAACCTGCGCAGGATATTGCGGCAGATAATAATGACCTGCCTCAAGCACATGGGCAGACTGTTGATGAAATGCTCGCTGAACTTGACGGCACTGCGAATAAGGCCCCTGAAGTCGAAGAACCACCTGTTAAAACCGATGAACCATTAGATGATATTGAAGCTATGTTGGCGGAATACAGCCCTAATGCATTTAGCGAAGCGCCAAGTGAGCAATCTCCCATTGATGTTGCAGCG
>Ga0209292_1002718_pt1 | contig 20044 bp, 18 predicted proteins | sample GOMGulsemesocosm_2_FD_184634 | JGI IMG/M metagenome (GOLD analysis project Ga0209292, IMG submission 184634) | Methane-oxidizing microbial communities from mesocosms in the Gulf of Mexico - GOM9C Gulf of Mexico (SPAdes) (version 2) | ecosystem: Environmental > Aquatic > Marine > Cold seeps... | reverse complement strand
GTACACACCATCAATGAAGTATTTGACAAAGGGTTTTACTACGATGATAAAGTGATGAAAACCATACACGAAAACTTACTTTCTTCTAGTGGTAAAAAGATAAAAAGCGATTTAGATAAAAAATTATTATCGAATAGAGAGCGTGAAGTTTTAGAATTAATCTGTGCGCAATTAACCACTGGAGAAATTGCTAAAAAACTATATATTAGCCCAAGAACTGTAGATGGACATCGCAATAACTTATTACTTAAAACAGGTTCTAAAAACGTTGCCGGATTAGTTATTTACGGAATTCAAAAAAAGTTAATCGAGCTTGCTGTAGAATTATAATTTTACTTGCTTTTCTTCTTTCGGAAAGGCTTGTTTATTAAATAGAAATAACAAGAGTACGCCTATGGTGATAAAAGAATCTGCGCCGTTAAAAATAGCATTAAAGAAGGTAAAACTTTCTCCTTCATAAATAGGAAAATACAACATGTCTACTACCCTACCATAAAATAATTCTCCATAAGGATTCTCTGCAAAAAGTGTTGCAGTGCCATGTGCTGGTGCATCAAAAATAACTCCATAAAAAACAGAATCAATAATATTTCCTACCGCCCCAGAAAAAACCAATGCAATGGCAATTACCACTCCAATATGCGCATTTCTTTTAATGGTATTTCTCAACCAATATAAAATTCCAAAAACTGCAGCGACTCTAAATAGTGTCAAAAATAACTTCCCTGCTTTTCCTCCAAACTCAAAGCCCCAAGCCATACCGTTATTTTCTATGAACTGTAGTTTAAACCAACTTAAAACATGAACCGTTTCGCCATATTGGAAATGAGTCTTTATATAAATTTTACTTGCTTGATCTAATATTAAGGCGAATAAAATGGTAAGAATAGCTACCGTTTTTTTTGACATATAAAAAAAATGTGAATGAATTTTAAAAGAGCTTCCAAATAGGAAGCTCTTTTGTTTTATTGTTTTCTTTTAGCTTCTATGCTAAGCGTAGCATGGGGTACTAATTTTAAGCGTTCTTTTTGAATTAACTTTCCAAGAACCCTACATACGCCGTATGTTTTATTCTCAATACGCTGTAACGCGTTTTTTAAATCTCTAATAAACTTTTCCTGACGAATTGCCAATTGCACATTCGCTTCTTTAGCCATGGTATCTGCACCTTCATCAAATGATTTAAATGACGGAGATGTATCATCAGTCCCGTTATTTGCGTCATTTTTATAGGCACTTTGAAGTGATGCTAAATCTTCTTCTGCTCTGGCAATTTTTTTTAAGATAATTTCTCTAAACTCTTGTAAGTCTTCATCTGAGTATCTGACTTTATTTTCTGTCATAATGCTTACACTTTATTAATTAATATTTTGCTTTTGATGTTGTCAAATTCAACCTCAACGCCATCTGTTAATGAGTCTACAAAAACCATTTCAGAGGTTAACGTCTCACTCATAATATATGTTTTATTTTCTGCAACAGAAGCTTGTAAGTTTTCAAAGTTTAAAACGGTCAACTTAATTTTATCTGTTACTTCTAATCCCGAATCTTTACGTAAATTCTGAATTCTGTTTACCAATTCTCTTGCAACTCCTTCTTTTCGCAAATCCTCTGAAATTGTAACATCTAACGCCACTGTTAATCCATTGGCATTTGCTACTAACCAGCCCTCAATATCTTTTGATGAAACTGCTACATCGGTGATATCCAAATGTATACTTTTTTCACCAATTTTAATAGAAAGATTTCCATCTTTTTCTATTTTAATAATATCGTCTTGACTAAAGTTTTGAATCGCATTAGAAATTGCCTTCATATCCCTTCCAAACTTAGGACCTAAGGTCTTGAAGTTGGGTTTGATTTGCTTCACTAAAATACCTGAGGCATCATCTAACAGCTCAATTTCTTTTACGTTTACCTCATGCTTAATCAAATCTGAAACGGCTTCTATTTCGTCTTTTTGAGTCGCATCCAATACCGGAATCATAATCTTTTGTAAGGGCTGACGTACTTTAATTTTTTCTTTCGCTCTTAATGACAATACTAAAGAAGTAATGGTTTGAGCATTTTCCATTTTACGTTCTAAAGAAGCATCAATAAATGATTCGTCATATATTGGGAAATCAGCCAAATGTACACTTTCAAAATTTTCTTGCTGTGTTGTTTGCGTTAAGTCTTTGTAAAGCCTATCCATAAAGAACGGCGCTACAGGAGCACTTAATTTTGCAACCGTTAACATACAGGTATACAATGTTTGATACGCCGAAATTTTATCTTGCTCATAGCTTCCTTTCCAGAAACGTCTTCTACACAATCTTACATACCAATTACTTAAAAATTCTTGCACAAACTCAGAAATTGCTCGTGTTGCTTTTGTTGGCTCATATTCATTATAAAAACCATCTACTCTTTTTACCAACGAGTGCAATTCTGATAATATCCAACGATCTATTTCTGGTCTTTCATTTAACGGAACATCTGCTTCTGCATAGCTAAACTTATCTATGTTTGCATACAGTGTAAAGAACGAATAGGTGTTGTATAAAGTTCCAAAAAACTTACGACGAACTTCTGCAATTCCTTCTAAGTCAAATTTTAAATTATCCCACGGGTTTGCATTGCTAATCATATACCAACGTGTGGCATCTGCGCCATATGTTTTCAACGTTTCAAAAGGGTCTGTTGCATTCCCTAAACGTTTCGACATTTTCTGTCCATTTTTGTCTAATACCAATCCATTAGATACTACATTTTTGTAGGCTACTGAATCAAAAACCATGGTTCCTATGGCATGCAAGGTATAAAACCAACCTCTGGTTTGATCTACACCTTCTGCAATAAAGTCTGCTGGATAGGTTTCTTTAGCATCAATCAATTCTTTATTTTCAAAAGGATAATGCCATTGTGCATATGGCATTGCACCTGAATCAAACCATACATCAATCAAGTCATTTTCACGTTTCATAGGTTGCCCTGATGCTGAAACCAATACCACTTTATCAACCACATTTTTATGCAAGTCGATTTTATCATAGTTTTCTTCTGACATGTTTCCAACCTCAAAATCAGCAAAAATATCCTCAGACATTACACCTGCATCAACGGCACGTTTCATTTCTGATTTCAATTCTTCTACAGAACCAATCATGATTTCTTCTTTACCATCTTCAGTTCTCCAAATAGGCAATGGAATTCCCCAAAAACGAGATCGTGATAAATTCCAATCATTGGCATTCTTTAACCAGTTTCCAAAACGACCCGTTCCTGTCGATTCTGGTTTCCAGTTAATTGTTTCGTTTAACGCGTGCATTCTATCTTTCACGTCCGTTATCTTGATAAACCAAGAATCTAACGGATAGTATAAAATAGGCTTGTCTGTTCTCCAACAATTTGGATAACTGTGCACATATTTCTCTACCTTAAAGGCTTTATTTTCTGTTTTTAACTGAATAGCAAGCTCTACATCTACAGATTTCTCTGGTGCTTCGCCATCATCATAATATTCGTTTTTTACATATTTACCTGCATATTCACCCATTTCTGATCTGAACTTCCCTTGTAAATCTACCAAAGGAACAGGGTTCCCATCAGTATCCAATACTAATAATGGCGGAATTTCTGGTGTTGCTTGTTTGGCAACCACGGCATCATCTTGTCCAAATGTTGGAGCAGTATGTACAATTCCGGTTCCATCTTCTGTAGTTACAAAATCTCCAGAAATAACTCTAAATGCATTTTCTGGGTTTTCATAGGGCAAAGCATATTTTAATAATTGCTCGTACCTAATTCCAACCAAGTCTTTCCCTTTAAATTCTTTTAAAACTGTATATGGAATTTGCTTGTCTCCTTCTGAATATGTTGCTAATTCAGTAGCAGCTTCTACCAGCTTAAATTTCTTTCCTGCAAATTGTTTCGCTACTAAATTCTTAGCAAGTACAACTTTGATTGGTTCAAATGTATATTGGTTAAAGGTTTCAACCAAAGCATAGTCAATTTTAGCTCCAACTGTTAATGCGGTATTACTTGGTAAGGTCCAAGGCGTAGTGGTCCAAGCTAAAAAATGCACATCTCCATCAACCTGTAAAAAGCTCGGCAATGTTTCTTTAATGGTTTTAAACTGTGCAACAACTGTAGTATCGGTTACATCTTGATAAGTTCCAGGTTGATTTAATTCATGAGAACTCAATCCGGTACCTGCTTTTGGAGAATACGGTTGAATTGTATAGCCTTTATACATCAATTTCTTGTTGTAAATTTCCTTTAACAACCACCAAACAGACTCCATATATTTAGACTTATAGGTAATGTATGGATCTTCCATATCTACCCAATAGCCAATTTTTCGGGTCATATCATTCCAAATATCAGTATAGCGCATTACTGCTTTTTTACAGGCTTCGTTATACGCTTCTACTGTAATTTTTGTTCCGATATCTTCTTTGGTAATTCCCAATTCTTTTTCAACACCTAATTCTACAGGCAACCCATGTGTATCCCAACCAGCTTTACGCTTTACTTGGAATCCTTTCATGGTTTTATACCTTGGAAAAATGTCTTTAATCGCACGAGCTAATACATGGTGTACACCAGGCAAACCGTTTGCTGAAGGTGGCCCTTCAAAAAACACAAATGGCTCTTTTCCTTCACGTGTTGTTACACTCTTTTCAAAGATGTTATTTTCTTCCCAATAGTGTAAGATTTCATCTGCTACTTTTGGTAAGTCAAGTCCTTTATATTCAGTAAATTTCGTACTCATTTTTTCTTGCTGTATAATCGATGTGCGAAATTACGGATTTTCTCTGATTTAGCGAGTTTATTGCATAAAAAAACACCTTACTTGAAGGTGTTTTACAGATTTTTCAAAAAACAATCGAAATATTTATGACATGCCACGCTCGTTTTTAATTTTTTCGTAGGCATTCTGAATTTGCAAAAACTTTTCTTTTCCTCCTTTGCTGTGCTCCGCACCTAGGTCTTGTAATTTATCTGGATGGTACTTTTTAGCCATTTTTCTATAGGCCTTTTTAAGTTCGCTATCAGTCGCAGATTTTGTGATTTCTAAAATTTTGTATGTGCTGTCGGTTTCATCATAAAACATGGCTTTGATCGATTCAAAATCATATTGGTTGATGTTTAAGTATCCTGCAATTTTTTTAATCTCCTCAACTTCCGAACCAACAACATGTTGATCTGCTTTTGCAATTCCGAATAAGAAATGGAGTAATTGCAATCTTGATGCATGTGGCATGTGTTGACGTATTTGCAAACATACTTGATGCGCAGACACTTCTTTTTTAATAATTCCCTTAAACAACTTAAAGGCATGATTCGCACGTTCTTTACCATACATTCCAATAAACTGTGACCTTACAAAATCTAGTTCTCTTTGATCTACTTTTCCATCAGCTTTTATAACAATAGAGGCTAAAATCAGTAAACTAATTTCAAAATCTCCAGATTGCGTGTTACTTGCTCCTCCTCTTTTACGTTGTGTTTCTTTGTATTCTTTTAAAACGTCTTCTTTCGAAACGCCATCAACAAAGCTTCCTACTGCAAACCCAATAATACTTCCTATAGGTCCTCCAAGCGTAAATCCTAATCCTGCTCCTAACCATTTGGTAAAACTTCCCATTTAATTTTAATTTTAATGCTGCTAATGTACAATGTTCTATTGTTTGACGAATCTTTTTTAAGATTGTTTCAATCTAATTTGTATTTATTTTATTTGCGTGAAGGATTGCAGTGACATCCTTTTTTGTTCTTTCAAAAAAGATACAACGGAAAGCCTGGTTATTTTATTGCTTTTTTTAATTCTACCCTTAACAAAGCAATAAAATAGACACGTCCATAATTCAATAATTCTTAACATAATATTAATTAGAAATTTAAGTATCTTTGTACTTCAAAATTATATAAAATATGTACCCAGAAGAATTAGTAAAACCAATGCGTGATGAATTGATAAACGCTGGTTTTGACGCATTATATACTGCTGCAGATGTTGATACTGCTTTGGCAAAAAAAGGAACTACTTTAGTAATGGTAAACTCTGTTTGTGGATGTGCTGCAGGAACAGCAAGACCTGGAGCAATTGCTTCATTAGGAGCTGATAAGTTTCCAACACATTTAACCACTGTTTTTGCTGGTGTAGAAAAAGAGTCTACACAAAAAGCAAGAGAATACATGATTCCTTTTCCTCCATCTTCACCCGCAATTGCATTGTTTAAGGATGGAAATTTAGTGCACATGTTAGAGCGTCATCATATTGAAGGACGATCTGCACAAATGATTGCTCAGAATTTAGCACAAGCCTACGAAGAGTTTTGTTAATCTATTTTTAGATTGAAAGCCTTTTTTAAAAAAAATTATTAGATAAAATCCGCTCAATTGAGCGGATTTTTTATTTTTACAGCATGGACAAACAACAAATTATTAAAAACACAATTGCATTTGTAAAAGAAACCTTAAAAGGCGCTGAAGGAGGACACGATTGGTTTCACATCCAACGGGTGTTAAACAATGCAAAACTCATAGCTAAAGGAGAAAATGTAGATTTGTTCATTGTTTCTTTAGGAGCTTTATTACACGACATTGCTGATGCAAAATTTTATGATGGTGATGAAACTGTTGGTCCAAGAATTGCAAGAAAATTTTTAGAAAACCAACAGGTAAACGAGCAGGTAATTCTACATATAGAGAACATTATCAACTACATTTCTTATAAAGCTAGTTTGTCTGGCGAAAAATTATTTTCTTCTCCTGAATTGGCTGTTATTCAAGATGCTGATAGATTAGATGCCATAGGTGCTATTGGCATCGCACGATGTTTTAATTATGGTGGATTCAAAAACAGGGCATTGTACGATCCAGAAATTACTCCAAATTTAGAAATGACTAAAGAAGAGTACAAGAAATCTTCTGCACCAACCATCAATCATTTTTATGAGAAGCTACTCTTGTTAAAAGATAAAATGAACACCAAAACGGGGCAGCGAATTGCTGCCGATAGACATACATACATGGAAGGTTTTCTAGCGCAATTTTATGATGAGTGGAATGGAGAAAAATAAAAAGCCAAAAACCTAATGGCTAATGGCTAATGGCTAATGGCTAATGGCTAATGGCTAATGGCTAAACTATTATTTCCCGGGAAACGTTGCTTTTCTTTTTTCTAAAAACGCGGTAGTCCCTTCTTTAAAGTCTTCGGTTCCAAAACAGTTTCCAAATTGAGAAATTTCTGTTTCAAAGCCATTCACTCCATCAGTATAATTATCATTAATTGCTTTGATTGCTGCGCTAATCGCCACCGATGAATTTCTTGCAATTTTACTTGCTAGCTTCGTTGCCAGTGGTAATAATTCTTCTTGCGTAGTTACATAATTTACCAAACCGTAATTCTTAGCATCTTCTGCAGAAATCATTCCTGCAGTCATTACCAACTCCATTGCTCTTCCTTTACCAACTAATTGCGCCAAACGTTGCGTACCTCCATATCCAGGAATCACCCCTAAAGAAACTTCTGGTAAGCCCATTTTTGCATTGTCAGAAGCAATTCTAAAATGACTTGCCATCGCTAGTTCTAGTCCACCTCCCAAGGCAAACCCATTTACCGCTGCAATTACTGGAGTGGATAAGTTCTGCACAAAATCAAATAAAACCTTTTGTCCATTTCTTGCCAAGGCTTCTCCTTCTTCAATAGAAAAATGTGCAAATTCAGAAATATCTGCTCCAGCAACAAATGCTTTTTCTCCGCTTCCAATAATAATTATGGCTTTTACCGTGGTGTCTTCATCTAAATTTTTAAAGGCATTGTGTAATTCATTGATGGTATCAATGTTTAAGGCATTTAATTTTTTTGGTCTGTTAATGGTTATTGTTGCACAACCATTTTCATTGGTAATTAATAAATTCTCGAATGTCATATGTTTAATTTTTTGGTAGCGTAACGGTAAAAATTGTTCCTTCGCTTTCACAAGATGTAAATGCGATTGAACCACCATAGGCTTCTATAATTTTTTTAATCATTGGTAAACCCAATCCCATTCCACTAGACTTTGTGGTGAATTTGGGTTCAAATATTAAGTGCTCAACGGCAGTATCTATTCCTTTTCCATTATCAGAAACGGCTATCTTAATGGTATCGTTTTCTGATGAGACTTGTACTTCAATTTTTGGGTTTTCAATACCTTCTGTTGCTTGTGTTGCGTTGGTTATTAAGTTGGTAACAATTCTAATTAATTGTGTTTTATCCAAATTCCCAATTAGTTTATCCGCTGTAAAAGAGTACGAAATATAACTTTCATTAAAGATCTCTAAGGCCAACTTAACAACTTCTACTACATCAATCTCTTCTCTTTTTTGAGTTGGCATTTTGGCAAAGTCAGAAAAAGCAGAGGCAATAGAACTCATTACATCAATTTGCTGAATTAAGGTCTGACTGTATTCTTTCAGTTTTTCTTTAATTTTAGGGTCTTCTGGATCAAATCTTCTTTCGAAGCTTTGCACGGTTAAGCGCATGGGGGTCAGTGGGTTTTTAATTTCGTGTGCTACTTGCTTTGCCATTTCTCTCCAAGCCTGCTCACGTTCGCTTTGCGCTAATTTTACTGCACTTTCTTGCAGCTCATCAATCATACGATTGTAGGCATTTACCAAGGTAATTATCTCAGAACTCCCAGATTCAAATTCAATCTTTTCGTTTCGCTTATTTAAACGTGTTTTATGAATTTTATCAGAGATCGTTTTTATGGAGCGTGTGATATAACTCGACAAGAAATAGGCCAGTGCGACTGCCATTAAGAGCATAAGTAAATACACATAGGCAAGTCGATACATAAATTCTTGAAGCTCTTGCTCTTGCTCTGTGTTGTCTTGAGAAAATTCTAATTTTATAACACCTATATTGTTTAGTTGTAAGTCGTTAATATAGGTATATGAGGTTTCGAAACTAATATTTTCTACTTCATTGGTTTTAAAAATTCGGTGATTTGATTTTGCTTCTAGCTCTGTTAAAACTCTTGCTGGAATATTATCAGCATTCGCATCATCAAATGGTTTTATTGCGGCTGTTGATGTAATTAATAGATTCCCTTTTAGATCGTACATTGAAATTTCGATGTTATGCACAGAAGACATTTCAAAAATTCGTTTATCGAAAATTGAAGGAATTTTATCTGTTGTTAAATCGGCAACTGCATTCCTCTTTAATTCAAAATCTACATCTTTCTTTGTATTTAATTCTTTACGCCCAAAACGAGAGATATTATAGTCTTCGGTTTGCTCATCATTCTGGTAAATAGTAACCCCAACCATTAAAATAGACGCTATCAACACCAAAATAATCATGGCAAAGAAAATACGTATACGTAACGATATGCTTTTAAACTGAAACATTATTTAACTGTAATTCGTTTTGTTTTCATTAGTAATACATCATCAAACTCTCCATCTACGTCCCAGTCATATTTGCATTTGCCCACAAAGCCTTCTGTTGTTTTCTCTATCAAATACCCTACCTCAACATCTCTACCTCCATAGAAAAATTCGACAAATAGTGAATCGTTTCTCACCTTCCATTTTCCCGTAGACGCTCCTTGCTTTTCTCCTTTTTGGTTGATAAACCAGGCAGAAAATGTTCCGTCTTTATTGTATTTAGATTGTGCTCTTCTTGGTGGATTATTCAAAAATTTATCTTCAAAAACAACGGTAGAATCCGAATTTTGATAGGTTGGCATGTCTATTTTTAAATAGGTCGTTTCCCAAGAATCAATTAGGTATTCCTTTGTTGACTTTTCTTGAGAACAACTAACAAAAAGTACTACAAATAAAAAAAACTCGATTTTCATTTTGGATGTGTTTTAAAGTGACAAGGTAACGAAATAATGAATTATAAAAAAGCCGCTATTGAGTTTTCAATAACGGCCTAATGCATATTTTAAATCTATTTGTGTTTTAGCTTCATGAGTATCAGAAAAAATGAGGCAACCACAGTAATTCCGTTTGCTAGTATCATAGGTAAGCTATCGATGTGAATTCCGTAAATTAACCACAAAACGATGCCCATAAAAAAACAAACGTACATTGTTAAAGACAAGCCTTGGGTATCTTTTGTTTTCCATGTTTTATACACCTGTGGTAAAAATGATGCCGTTGTTAATACAGCTGCAATCATTCCTATAACTTCGTACAAATCCATTTTCATATTTTAATTTTTCTCGCTACAATTTTCTTTTAAAAAAAACTACACGAACGAACACTTATTCTACAAGAATTATGTCTATTCCTTAAGATTTCTCAATCGCTAACGAGCTCATTTCGAAATGACAACTTATATACCCACAAACAAACTCATCCCAAGAGCACACTGTGTGCTAGCCCACAATGTTGATGATTTTACCAGGCACAATAATTACTTTCTTTGGCTCTCGCCCGGCGAGTTGTGCAATTGTTTTTTCGTGCTCCATCACTGCTTTTTCAATAGCTTCTTTGCTCATGTCTAATGGCAACTCCATGGTAAAACGCATTTTACCATTGAATGAAACTGGATAGTTTTTAGAGCTTTCTACCAAATGAGAAGCATCAAATACAGGGAAATCTACTGTTGAGATAGATTCTTTGTTCCCCAATAAACTCCATAATTCTTCTGCGATATGGGGTGCATATGGCGAAACCAATACTGCCAAAGGTTCTAAAATTGCACGTTTGTTGCATTTTAATGCTGTTAGTTCGTTTACAGCAATCATAAAAGTAGAAACCGAAGTATTGAAAGAGAAATTTTCAATATCTTCTTCTACTTTTTTAATGGTTTTATGCAAGGTTTTTAACGCGTCTTTTGTTGGGGCAACATCCGAAACTTCAAACGTTTCTCCATTATGGTACAACTTCCATAATTTCTTTAAGAAAGACGATACCCCAGAAATACCTGAAGTTTTCCATGGTTTTGCTTGTTCTAAAGGCCCTAAAAACATTTCAAACAATCGTAAACTGTCTGCTCCGTATTCTTCGCAAATAGCATCAGGACTTACCACATTGTATTTTGACTTCGACATTTTTTCTACTTCACGGCCAACTTTGTAAACACCCTCTTCTAAAATAAATTCAGCATCTTTAAAATCTGCATTTAATGGATGGTTTTTAAAACCTTCAACATCTAACTCGTCAGAAGCATTTACTAATGAAACATCAGAATGTATTGGCTGTACTTTTTTCCCTTCAATTAATCCTTTTGATATAAATGTATTTGTTCCTTCTTCCCTATATACAAAAGCAGAAGTTCCTAAAATCATTCCTTGATTGATTAGTTTTTTCGCAAACTCATCAACAGGAACAATGCCTTTATCGAACAAGAATTTTTGCCAAAAACGCGCATATAATAAATGTCCTGTTGCATGTTCAGAACCACCAATATATAAATCTACTTCTTTCCAGTAGTCTAATGACTCTTTACTAGCAAACTCCCCTTCGTTGGTAGGATCCATATATCGGTTAAAATACCAAGAACTCCCTGCCCAACCTGGCATGGTGTTTAATTCTAATGGATATACCGTTTTATTTTTCAACTTTTCGTTTGATACGACTTTCTTAGCACGAGAATCCCAAGCCCATTCTGTTGCGTTTCCTAAAGGTGGTTTCCCATCTTCGGTTGGCAAATATTTTTCTACTTCTGGCAATACAATTGGCAAGTATTTCTCGTCAATCATTTGTGGCATTCCGTCTTTATAATATACTGGAAAAGGTTCTCCCCAATACCGTTGTCTGCTAAATACAGCATCTCGCAAACGGTAGTTTATTTTCCCTTCTCCAAAGCCTTGTTTTTCCAATTCGTAAATAGCTAATTTCATCGCTTTCTTGTACGACAATCCATTTAAGAAATCAGAATTTGCAATTTTAGTTCCGTTTTTATCAGCATGTGCTGCTTCAGAAATATCGATGTTTTCAAAGATATTCGGAATCTCAAGATTAAAATGTTTTGCAAAATCATAATCACGCTGATCTCCACAAGGAACTGCCATCACAGCACCTGTTCCGTAGTTTGCAAGCACATAATCTCCAATCCAAATCGGGATTTGCTTTCCCGTAAACGGATGCACTGCATAGGCCCCTGTAAACACACCAGAAATGGTTTTTACATCTGCCATTCTTTCGCGTTCAGAACGCTTAGTAGTTGCTTTAATATATGCGTTTACTTCCTTTTTTTGTTTGTCGGTTACAATTTGTGATACCAATTCGTGTTCTGGAGCAAGCGTCATAAAAGACACTCCAAAAACCGTATCAGGTCTGGTTGTAAACACGTCTATTTTATGAGGTTTTTCAGCGACACTTGAAGTGATAACTGTTTTTTCAGTTTCTACTACTTTAGGAAATTGAATTGCAAAATTTATTTCAGAAACAACTTTCAACACATTTTGCACAACCTCTTCGTTTGTAAAACGAATGACATTAAATCCTTCTTTGTGAAAGAATTCAGTTCTTGCAGCTTCGTCTTCTTTACCAGAAAACTCCACAATTAAGTTCTTTGCCAAGCATACGTAATCTACCATAAATGCACCAATGGTGTATTTCTTTCTGAATTTCGATGCTCCTTTTTTATTTTTTATCTCATTCCAAAGAATACCTTCTGCCTTTGATAAATTCAAACGCAATTCTTTTAAGGCTTCTAATTCTTTGAATGATAATTTTACTTCTGTACTTTCTTTTTTTGCTCCACCTGCAACATCAAATGAAACCATGGCTCCCACAGATTTCCCAATCCAATTGGTTTGAGAATCTTTTAACGGTTGCGGCCAATCAATTTTTTCTAATCCGTCTAATAAGCGTTGTGCGTAAGCAGAAATTCGCATAGACCATTGTGTCATTTTCTTACGAACAACAGGATGGCCTCCACGTTCTGAAACGCCATTTACAATTTCGTCATTTGCCAACACCGTTCCCAATGATGGACACCAGTTTACTTCGGTATCTGACAAATAGGTTAAACGGTATTGCAATACTATTTCTTCTTGTTCTGATTTGGTGAATGCCTTCCATTCATCTGCTGAAAACGATTTTACATCATCCTCTGCAACCGCATTTACAGATGCGTTTCCAGATTTTTTAAAGAGGGCAATCAATGTTTTCACATCTTCTGCTTTATCAGTGTCTTTATTGTACCAAGAATTGAACAACTGAATAAAAATCCATTGTGTCCATTTATAATATGCTGGGTTTGAAGTACGCACTTCACGAGACCAATCAAAAGAAAAACCAACGCGATCTAATTGTCTTCTATAGGTTGTAATATTTTCTTCTGTAGTTTTTGCAGGATGCTGCCCTGTTTGGATTGCATACTGTTCTGCTGGTAATCCAAAAGAGTCATATCCTTGCGGATGTAATACATTAAATCCTTTATGACGTTTGTAACGTGCATAAATATCTGAAGCAATATACCCTAACGGATGCCCAACATGTAATCCTGCTCCTGAAGGATATGGAAACATATCTAACACATAATATTTAGGTTTCTCTGAAGTATTACTGGCTTTGAAAGTTCCTCTCTTCTCCCATTCTTTCTGCCATTTCTTTTCTATCTCTATATGATCGTACTGCATGCTATTTCTGCTTTTTTAGAAGCGCCAAAGTTACGGCTATTCTACAAAAGAATAACGCAAAAACGAACTTGCTTAAATTGATCGTGATACGCTGTATAAAATTAACAAAAACATTAAAATCGTTTATCTCTATTTGCCATGTTATTCGTTCACAAAAAAGACGGTTCTTTGTAGTTATAAATTCAGCATTTTGAAAAATAATATTTTAAAAGCACATCTCGCATTATTAGGTGCTAACGTTATTTACGGAGCAAATTATTTAATTGCCAAAGGTGTGATGCCCAATAAAATTGGCCCTTCTGCTTTTGTTTTTCTACGGATTCTTGGTGCTGGACTGTTATTTTGGTTTATCAAGTCTTTTATCAAAGAGAAGGTTGCTAAAAAAGATTTTCCGAAATTGATCCTCTGTGGAGTATTAGGGGTTGCTACCAATCAATTATTGTTTTTTCATGGATTGAATTTAACCTCTCCTATTGATGCTTCTATTATTATTACAGCAGTTCCAATTGTTGCTGTGGTTTTTGGTGCGATCTTGTTAAAAGAGAAAATCACTAGAAATAAACTACTCGGAATTAGCATTGGTGGAAGCGGTGCTGTATTATTAATTGCATATGGAAATCAATCTGACGGAACGAGCACGTTGCTTGGAAACTTGTTTATTTTTATCAATGCCTTTTCTTACGGTTTGTATTTAGTAGTGGTAAAACCTTTGATGAAAAAATACAATTCGATTACAATTATTAGCTGGGTTTTCTTATTTGGGTTCTTATGTATGTTTCCGTTTGGAATCACAGACATTATGACTACAGATTTTTCTACATTTACCTCTCAAACCTATTTTGCTGTTGCCTTTGTTATTATTGGAACTACATTTTTAGCCTATTTATTTAATATTTATGCCTTGAAATTTGTTTCTCCAGCGGTGAGTGGAAGTTATATTTACCTGCAACCAGCAGTGAGTTTTATTATGGTGAGTATCTACGCTTATGTGCTGGGCTTTACAGCATATGCTCAAGACATCAATCCGGTAAAAATTACAAGTTGTTTTTTAGTGATCATAGGTGTCTATTTAATCAGTAAAACTCCTAAAACAAAAAAACCTCTTCACTAAGTAAAGAGGCCTTTTATATATTTCTATTTTCTTAGAATTGATATCCCAGGGTCATTTGATAAACGCCGTTTTTAACATTAAAATTTTCACTAATATTCGTGTCAATTAACCCTAAATTATACCTTGTTTGAAAGAAAAGACCATTTTTAAATTGGTACCCCAAACCTAAATTTGCCATTAAATCAAAGCTTTCTGCTGGTACGTCTGTTACGTGTGAGCCGTCCAAAACCTCATCTTTAACTAAAAAAGAAAATTGTGGTCCTGCTTCTATAGAAAATCCATCTACAACATAATACTTTACCATTATTGGCATTGTAATATAATTTAAGTCTAATGTAAAATCATCTTTTGACCTTGCACCTTGCTGAGAAAATAATAACTCTGGCTGTAATGAAATTTTTTCTGTCAATGAAAATTCTGAAGTAACCCCTAAAACAAAGCCTGTTTTTGAATCTAAACTATTTGGTCCGTTTTCACTAACCGAAGAAACATTCATTCCTAATTTTACTCCAAATTTCACATCTTGAGCATTTATTGTTCCTGCAAAAGCAACAGCCATACAAGCAATCCATAATTTTTTAATCATTATAATTTATTTTAAGTTTGGTTACCCTTAAGACAATTCTCATGCCAATTTGTTACAATGACTAAAGCTCTTATGCCTTGAAAAACATAACTACCTAATAACCTATCTTATAGACACAAAAAAAACCGCAAACAAAATTGTTTGCGGTTCTACTATTAAAAATAAATTTTTATTTCACAGGAATGGTAACAATAGTTGTTCCCCATCCTAAATGAATATCTCCAGATTTAGAATATGCTATAGAAAAAGCTTCTAACGCCGCTTCTCCTTTAGTTGCCTTCGCTTTTACTCGAACAACATCTTGTCCTTTTTTGTACTGGTAATTACCCCAAACATTTAAATCTTTGTTTAAGATGATTGTCCACTCTTTATCTCCTGGAATTGCAAACATTGCATAAGTTCCTGCTTTTACAGATTTCCCACCGAACTTAACATTGCCATAAAAAGTTACTTCTGTTGCTTCATTTGCTCCTACACGCCACATTTTTCCTGCTGGTGTTAAAGAGGCTACTGTTCTTCCTTTTAATTGTGGTCTACTATATACAATTTTTGTTTTCACGCCATCTGCTTTAGTTCTATAAAACACCTTATCTAAAGGACTTTTGTCCATTCCTGAGAATTTCTGTGCTGTCATTTCACTAGAAAACAACATTGCCACAACTAATACTGCTAGTACTAATACATTTTTTTTCATGATATAAGAATTTGATTTGATTTAGAAATATGTCTTCAAAATTACATTTACTTACAGGTAACTCTATTAATTTTTTGTTAAAGAATAGTAACTCAATAAATTATCAAAGCATTATTTAACTCTTTTTAAAACCCAATTAGAAATTTCTTTTAATGCCACAGGTGAGAATGTTTGATCTATTTTTCTGTATTCATTCATCTTTCCTGTCTCACATTCTTGAAAAAAGTGATTCAAATTTTCTAATTCTACAATTTTATAATCCTTATTATCTCCTTTAATCAATGCATTTTTAATTCCGGTTTGATTAATTTTTGCATCCACCTGAGTGTCTTTACTACCATTTAATGACAATACCGGGATTTGCAGTTTTTTAAATTCATCTGCTGGATTGTATTGTAAAAAATAACGAGACCATGGTTTTATGCTTGTTTTAACCTGATTATCTATAAAGGCATTAATATTTTTTTCTGGAGCTCCTAAAGAGGTTAAAATTGGTCTCAAAAATGCATTGTAATGTACAGCCAATTCCTTTTTAATTTCTTCAGTGTTTTTATTAGAGGTTACAATTGCAATTGCCTTTCTTGTGTTTTTCTCATAGGTAACTTCATCTTTTACTGCAAACCCTCTTAAGGTTTTAGATTGCCTTACCGACAGCTCAGTACCAGAAACTCCTGTAGATGCCAACAAAACAATAAACGAAACATCCTTGGTTTGATTTGCTACTAATGGCGCAATAATCCCACCTTCACTATGACCAATCAATCCAATATGTTTTAAATCGATGTCATTTCTGGTTTTTAAATAGGTTACAGCACTCAATACATCTTTCGCAAAATCTGCTGTTGTGGCGGTACCAAAATCACCTGTAGATTGACCATGCCCACGATCATCAAAACGCAAAACTCCAATTCCTTGTCTTGTTAAATGATCAGACAGCACTAAGAATGTTTTGTGCCCCATATAGCTTTCGTCTCGATCTTGTGGTCCACTTCCACTAATTAATATCGCTACTGGATATTTTCCTTTTTTACTTGGTAAGGTTAAGGTTCCCGAAAGTGAAACATTTGCTCCTTGGTTCATAAAAACCACCTCTTCTTCATAATAGGGATATGGTTTTATTGGTTCTTGTGGTCTTCTTGAATCAGCAATTTTTGCTGCACCTCTTTTCAGGTTTAATGACAGTACAATAGCACCTTCTTTATAGGTCCCCTCAAACTGCTTTAGCCCCTTATTGTAGACGCCTTCATATTTCATTCCTACATTTGAACCATCAATGATTAAGGTATCATTCTTAAAAGAAGTTGCCGTTGGTTTAATTCCGTCAATTCTAAACGTTGGCACTGCCATGGTTGACGAATAGCTATTGTTATCATTTTTTATAGTAAACACAAAGGTAATTTCTTTGTCTCCTCTTTTTGTTTTTCCGCTCCAATGGCCAGAGATATCTTGAGAAAAGACACTTGCAATTGAGATGGAAGTGATGATAATAAACGCGATAATTGTTTTCATTTTATTTTTACTTTTTGAGTGTTGTATTCCATGCTGAGAAATTCCAGCATTTGTATTCTTATTAAAATTTGTGATTTTACTTAGGTATAAAAGGTACTACTGAAGTGTTGTTTTTAAAACATTGTCGTTAATATCTGCTTTAGAATCCAAAGACTTCCCAATAACGATTCCAATGACCATTCCTACTGTCATTCCAATTGATGCCCCAACATACTTATCAACGACGGCTCCAAATACGATACCAAAACACATTCCTAAAGCGATTCCTAAACTTGTATAATGTCCTTCTTCTGTTAAAGAGAATTTGACTTTTAGAAACTGCTGAAACTTAGAAAAGTTATGCTGAAGTTGTTTAAAAGGAAGTTTAGAACTGAATTGTAGGTTGTCTAATTTTCTTTCTATTGTTGCAAATTGCTCTTGATCTAAATCCTTGGATTTTAAATCTGTCAACATCGCTATGAAAGTATTGTAGTGCTTTTTATGAGATTTTTTCTCTGCTCTCATTTCAGCTTGCTTTAAAAAAGTAATGACTTCTGTAATCTTCATTTTTAATATTCTTTTTTAGGTTAGTGTCTCCTACTTTTAAAATATTACACTTTACCAAAAAAAAATTATTGTTTTAACTCTTCCATGTCTTTAATCATGGTTTTTAGTCTTCTCATAATGCGGCCATAACCTAGGTTAAAGTCCCATTTCCCTATTCTTCCTCCCACTAAAGCTAAAAACAGCATTGCAAAAATCATACCTCCCAAAAATATTAATGGGAACCCAAAGACCATTGGTGTATTAGGGAATTCTGCTACAAAACCTTTTACAACAGCTTCACCAGGAATGTCGCCACCAATAGGGCCACACCAAAAACCAAAAAACATTGTTAAAAACATATACGGGTACAAAAATCGAGAGAACTTTGTGTTAACAGCTATTAATTCATCTGTCCATCCCTTAAAAGAAAGTAAATACTCATAGCTATTTAAACTATTGTCAATTTTATTCAATTTGTGAATTGTTTTTCTATTGACAATAATAATTAGGTTAAATAATAAGAACATCATAATTCCCAAGTATGGGATTTTCACTAAAAACGAAACAGGCAAAATAATAAATGCAAAGAGGACAATACCTATTACATTGATTTTATACATCCTTTTGAACTTGCTTACAATGTCTATAGATTTCTGATTGTATAAATCGTTTACTTTGGGAGCAATCAACTTATCATCTTTCACAAATCCTTCTTTCCAGATTGTTTCAATTGATTTTTCCATCTAATAATATTTTTAATCGTTCTTTAATTCTTGTTACCCTAACGGCTATATTGTTTCTACTTGTTCCAATAATATCTGCTATAATCTCATACGGTTTCTCTTCCAAGTACAACAAAATAATCGCCCTATCAATTTCAGATAATTTTCGAATAGCTGCATATAACAGATTCAAGGATTCGTTTTCAAAAACCTTGTTTTCTTCTCCAATTTCTTTTTGTTCAAAATCTGAAGCAACATTTTGACGGTTGTTTTTTTTCTTTTTTATAAGCGTTAAACAACAGTTCAACGCCAAACGATAGACCCAGGTAGACCATTTAGATTCTTCTCGAAACCGGTCCTTGCTTTTCCAAATTTGCAAACAGACTTCTTGGTAATAGTCTTCAAAATCTTCTTGCGTATCTGTATAAGCGCGACAGATTTTAATTATTATACCTGAATGTGGTAAAATTGAATTTGTGTAAAAATCGTTACTCAATTTCTAATTTGTTAGTTAGTGGTTTAAGATAAAGAATATTACACTCTTAGCAAAAAAAGAATATTATTTAGGCAAATATTATGCACAACCGCAACCAGTATCGCAGCTTTTTTTATTCTTTTTCGACTTAAAGAGGAATTTCTTCGTCAAGAAGGCTACTGAAAATATTAGGATGATATAGACAATAATTTCTTGCATTAGCTAAAAATTGTAAACGTTATAAATGAAGCTATATATGCCAATGCTCCCATTCCAAATAATTGAATCATGGGCCATTTCCAGCTTTTTGTTTCTCGCTTTACAATGGCTAAAGTCCCCATACATTGCATTGCAAATGCGTAAAAGATTAGCAGTGACATTCCAACAGGCAAATCAAATCTTTTCTTGCCGGTATCTGGATTCATCTCTGCGCGCATTCTTTCTTTAATAGTACTCGTATCATCATCATCACTTTCTACGCTATAAATGGTTGCCAATGTACCTACAAAAACTTCTCTAGCAGCAAAAGAGCTAATTAAGGCAATTCCAATTTTCCAATCATATCCTAAGGGCTTAATTGCTGGTTCTATAGATTTACCCATAATACCAATATACGAATTTTCTAATTTAGCTGCTGCTATTTTTTGTTGAATGACATCTGGCGATATGTTTTTATTGGCTACATTTTCTCTAATATTCTTTTCAGAATCGGTATAAGATTGGGGCCCGTTAGAGGCTAAAAACCATAAAACAACAGAGATTGCTAAAATAATTTTCCCTGCACCTAAAACAAATGCTTTTGTTTTTTCCAACACATCAAAAATCACATTTTTTAAAGA
>Ga0209292_1002717_pt1 | contig 20057 bp, 13 predicted proteins | sample GOMGulsemesocosm_2_FD_184634 | JGI IMG/M metagenome (GOLD analysis project Ga0209292, IMG submission 184634) | Methane-oxidizing microbial communities from mesocosms in the Gulf of Mexico - GOM9C Gulf of Mexico (SPAdes) (version 2) | ecosystem: Environmental > Aquatic > Marine > Cold seeps... | reverse complement strand
CTCTTGTCTCTTGTCTCTTGTCTCTTGTCTCTTGTCTTTTAAACCAAACTCTCCATAAACTTTATAATAATTGAAACTATTCGACTTTCCGCTTCGCATTTTGTAATAATTTCATACTCCAATACCTGATGTACTTTTTCTATTCTCATATGTACATTTTCAGGTAAAGAAACATGTTCTTTATAATAGGTATAATTCTGTGCAAATTCACGAATATCTTGCAACTGTGTCAAGTCTATTTTTTTCATTATATAGTCCTAAGTTTTATATCTGATAGTTAAATATAATAAAAAAAGACCTCCGTAGAGGTCTTTTTTAAAACTAATTTTTAAGCGTACACCGATAATTAAGTATTATTACTTTCTAAATAATACATCCGCACCGATCGTACCCTCTAAATTATTTAAATACGTACCTGTACTTACATAACCTAATTCTTGTTGTGCTTCTGCCAAACGCGCTTTTAAGTTCAACTCACTACTAGCTTCCGTATTCAAATCATTTGCTTGGAAGTTTTCTAAATAGTCAATTCCATCTTTTAAACGGTCTATATCTATTTGTTGTTTTAATTCCAAACGCTCTTGATACCAAGCAGAATTGATCACTACATCTCTATCAAATTGTTTTCTTAACTCAGGGTCATTGATAGTTTTACCTTCAAAATGTCCATAAGCCATGATATTTAATAAGATTTTTAGTGGTGGAATTGCTGCATCTACACTGTTATCTTCAAAGTAATTCAATCCAACTTTTTCCTGTGCTTCTACAATATTGTTAATTCCATCCGCATAGGCTTCCATGTCCTGTAATTCTGGTTTTAACATCTTTTCAGAGAATACAGCTTGCGGCTCATCAAAAATACGGTTCATATTTCTAAACAAGAACGATTCTGTAATTCTATATCCTAAACGACTTGCCTGAATGGTTTGTCCTTCATATTCAAAATCTTCTAATTTCTCCAAAGATCCTTCTTCAATTAATAGTTTTGGGTCACGTTCTTTTTCTTCTAAACGACACCATAATTCTGGAATCAATAAAGAAATATCATGGTCAAAACGATTGTCCGAACCTACATGTCCAGCTGCTGAAGAGAACCCTTCATAATCTGTTAATATATGCGATAATAATGCATTATTAAGGTCAGAGGTAGCACATAACATATTAAAAGGTCCTTTGGTCAAAGCTCCTTCAGATCCCGCTCCTGTAGTAGATGGTGATTTCCCTGTTAAACTACAGATAAAGTCCATAAACAACTCAGGTAATTCTTGATAGTGGATAGGATTGTAAACACTCAACGCTCTAATTCCTGCTTCTTTATCTGCTGGATTATTACGACGTCCTGCCAAAATAGCATTTACTGGTTGATGTACTGCTTCTCCAGCCGAAACTTTACGAGACAATCTCACTCCAACTTCCGCCAAACGATCATCCACTGGATTCACTAAATCTGGGCGAATCTGTAAGTATCTTGGGTTTTTAGTTGGTTCTCCATTTACAATTCTTGGATGTGATGGTGTGATGAAATAATGTCCTTTTTCATCTTCCACTCCACCTTTTATAATTTTTTGGATGGGTGCAGTATATTCTGCAAATCCAATAGCATCTCCTTGCAATTCTATTCCATCTTCCCTCGTTAATGGTTCATAATTAGAACAGAAGTTATTGGTCATAGATAAATCTGCCTCAGCGTCTTTATCATATCCTCTAATGATAGCTTCATCAGGACGTTGGAAGAAACGTTTTTCACAGTTCGCTGTAATTTTCACACTACGGTGATTCTTATAATCTGGATTTAAATTACTAAATCGCTCTTGTGGTAACACGATAGAAGCTGTAATATCATCTTCCATTTGAATTTTAGCGGCTGCGATAAAATCGGTACGTAATTTATGTAAATACCAAGAATTGTCATTGGCAAAACCAATACGCAAATAACTCGCTACAATTTTACGGTTATTGAACAACAATTCATGTCCATTTTTACCATTTACAACATCTACTGAAAAATAATCTTTCCAATCACTATCTGTACGTTCTGGACGGTAAAAACGTTTTACATATAATACTAACGCTTTAACGTGATCTGGAACTGTAGCCAAAAACTCATTGTATGCTGTAGTATAATATGTAGATGGAGTTAATAATTTCACTACTGATCCTAAGGTACGATCAGAACTTAACAAAGCTCTTGATGGTTCATTACGATCTTGGTGACTTTTCCATCGTTTTGCGTAATTGTACTGTATTACGGTATCCGCAATTTTAAAATCTTCTTCAAAATCTTTTACATAAAATGATGAGTAGATAATCGCGTTTAATAATGATTTAGAAATTTCAGATTTTCCTCCACCAGAAACGGTACATGGTTTGTGACAGAAAGTTCCTTCAGCAGCAGTACTAACTAATCGCCAAGATGGAGATTCTGGATGTTTTTCCATGTGAATCTTCACTCCTGAAGGGTGTACATAAAAGTTCCCTAAAGTTAAATTAATTTGCTCTTCCTTACCATCTTGCTCCCAAGTGATTTTTCCTTTATATAAATCAATCTTTGCATTCTCATTGATATAAAAAATATTGGTAAATTCTTTATCAATCGCATATCCTTCCGGTGAAACAGTTAAGTCGTCCTTATATTCTGCTACAACATCGCTGTATTTAAATTGCTTTTTAAGAATATTATCCATAAACAATTTTCCATCAAACTGGTCTCCCAAGTTTTTACGTGGAAAAGCAATCGCTCCACCTGCGTGTTCTTCTTCTGCAAGTCCTAATAGATTCGCTGAATATCCAATCTGAGTTTTTACTTCTTTTTTTGAATACCCGAAATAGTTATCCGCAATTAAAGTAATAACAGTACCACTCTCATCTCTACAAGTTAGTTTAAACGCATTTCCATCGTTGTATAACTCCTCTTCATTTTTCCAACAAACACCGTCTCTACGCTCTCTCTCCGTAGCGTCTTCATATTTAGGTAATCCCAACTCTTTCTTGGTCAATTCTAATAACTGCGGAGCCAACACCACACATCCAGTATGACCTGTCCAATGTGCAACATCCAATCCTGCATCATTCATCGCCAAATTAGGATCTCCAGCATTTCCAAAAATAGATTCTACAAAATCCAAGTTACTTACAAAGCTCCCTGGTGCAAAAAAGCGAATTTCCATCGTTTTCTGAGTAGAAATCCCCTTCACCTCTGGACTTACAATAGGACGTAAATACAAAGAAGTAAATAATCCTGCTTTATCTTCTTGACTTGCAGTAAATGGTAATTGTAAAAACTCCTCACTTGGAGAAAATGCTTTCTCTAAAAATTTAGCCCAAGCATATTTTGGTAATTCTATTTTATCGTTAGGTACAGGCAATCCTCCTCCTACGATATGAAACGATCCTTTGGTCGTTCTTTTATCATGCTTTGGATTATGCAATACTCCTTGCTTAATTCTATATGATTTTAGGTAATCAGTAATGTGTTCATTCTTATTGGCTGGTAAGCTCAATTCACGAGCCACTCCTGCTTGACCTAATATAAAGGTTGTACTTGGTAGTTTTGGAGTTGCATCCAAATTTTGATCTGCCAAATAGCTATCTATAAAATGTTGTATTCTTTGATCGGCTGGACAAAGATGATCAGACAATAATCTTGTCATAGATTTGTAATTCTTAACAAGGTTACTGGTTAATTCTATGAATTTTATATCTGCTAGTCCTTCTTTCGAATTTACATCACCGTTTTGATATACAGGTTGCCCCATAGATGCCAATTGCAAATTGATGTAGCGAATCATATCTTTACGTTTCGTTTTCTCTGACTTGTTTTTCAACTCCAAAGATTTTTCATCTGTACGTTTCATACTCTTTTCGTTTTATCTGTTGTTTACTGTTGCTAATTTACGAAATTTCCAGCTGTTAAAACATGCTTTAACCCCGTATGAACACTACAATTGAACAAAATAAGATAGATTCGTATTTTTTCTATTTTTTTTACATTTACGAAAACGATGTAAATGGCAGTTCTCTTTCTTATTTAGAATGATTATAAATTATACAGGTTTGCGTATTTTTTATATTCAAGCAATTATTTTAGATAGCTATTGCGTTTTCGATTTATAAAATAAACAATATCATTTATAAAAAAAGAGCAATTTTATTCTAATGTGCTCGAACACACAAAAGTTTTTATGCATATTTAGAAATTAAAAACAACAAATTTCACTTTATACCTATTAATATATACCCTAATAAGTTGCTACTAGAATTTATAGCTAGCGGTAACTTTTAAACACAAAAAACAAACAATAACAGTTTCATAACACATTAAATTTCATTCATTTGAATAAGTTTCAAATAAACACTAAAAAGTAAATTGTAGACAGCATTGTCTAAGGCTTGCTTCCCATTTACTCCATAAATTGGTGTCATTTATTCCAACGCGCCTTCCGACTTTAAAAACAAGTCTTCCAATTGTTCTTTTATTTCCTCCGATGGATCCTTCCACATGCCACGTTGTATTGCCTCCAGCATGCGTTCGGACATATCCTTGAGTGCCCATTTATTATGTTCTTGGATAAATGCCTTGTTGGCTGCATCTAATAAATAAGCCTCTGTTATCCCTTCATACATGAAATCTGGAATCAAATCTGTAGTAGCATCATAAGCAAACAAATAATCCATAGTTGCCGCCATTTCAAAGGCCCCTTTATAGCCATGATCCCGCATCCCTTGCATCCATTTCGGATTGACCACTCTAGAGCGATACACCTTGTGCAATTCTTCTTTCAAGGTCTTAATTTTAGGATTATCCGGTCTGGAATGATCCCCAAAAAAAGTATCTGGAGCCGTTCCTTTCATAGTTGTCACGGCAGCTGTCATTCCTCCTTGAAATTGGTAGTAATCGTCAGAATCCAATAAATCATGTTCTCTATTGTCTTGATTTTGAACAACCACCTCTATGTTTTCTAGCCGTTTCTCAAAAGATTCATGCGCAGAACTCCCCTCATTTTTAGGGCCATGATAAGCATAGCCTCCCCAATTGATATACACCTGCGCCAAATCGGCCTGCGTTTCCCAATTTTTACCATCAATCAAGCCCTGTAATCCCGCGCCATAAGCACCGGGCTTGGAACCAAAGACGCGAAACAGTGATTTTTCAGAGGCTTGTTTTTCAGAAAGCCCTTTGGAAATCCAATCATCTTTTTCACTTTCAAAACGTTTTTTAATAGGATTTAGATGCGCCTCTTCGTCTAATGTGGCTAATTTTTCTACCGCAGCATTAAACAAGGAAATTACATCTGGAAAAGCATCTCTAAAAAACCCAGAAATACGTAATAATACGTCTACGCGTGGTCTTTTCAATTCTAATAGAGATACAACCTCAAAATCCGCTACCCTCCTATTTAATCCAGACCATACAGGACGAATTCCCATCAAGGCAAAAGCTTGTGCAATATCATCTCCTCCTGTTCTCATCGTAGAGGTTCCCCAAACAGAAATACCAATAGATGTAGGGTATTCACCATGTTCTTGTAAATAACGTTCTATAATATTAGTAGCACTTTTCACTCCTAATTCATAAGCTGAATTCGTAGGAATGGTACGTACATCTACAGAATAAAAATTCTTTCCTGTAGGTAGTAAATCGAGACGCCCTCTCGTGGGCGCTCCAGAACCACCAGCAGGTACATATTTACCATTCAGCCCTGCTATTAAATTAGTGAATTCGTCGCTGGTTTTTTTAATTTTAGGAATGGTGTCCGTAATGATTTCGCGTAGGACTACAGCAGTAGCATCACCCAACGTATTTACATCTAATACTCCTAGTAAGGCGTCTTCTATATAATTTTTAGCTTTTAACTCTAACAATGCAACCAATTGCCCATTCGTTCTACAAAAAACACTAGAAATCGTTTGATTAAAAGGTCCTTCAAAATCGACATTCAATGGGTCCATTTCCAAGCCTATATCTTTCGCTATTGCCTGAGTTATCCCAAGAATATTCCCTGTTGGTAAACGGTGTAATGCCACTAACAAATCGAGTAATTTCTCCTCCACTGGGTGACTTCCTAATATATGTAAACCTCCTCTAATTTGTGCTTCTTTTAATTCACATAAATACCCGTCAATCACCACTAACAATGCATCTATATCTTTTCCATCGTGATTTAAGTCTGATTTTAAATCGGTAGAATTTACTAATTTTTCAACCTTCGTTTTTATGAGGTTGGCGCGTTTTGGGTCGAGTAAAGCGGCATCGTAATATTCATCAATCAATAATTCCAAGGCTAACAAATCTCCGTAATTTTCTGCACGGGTCATCGGTGGAATTAAATGATCTATAATCACTGCGTGTGTCCTCCTTTTAGCCTGGGTGCCCTCTCCGGGATCATTAATAATAAACGGATAAAAGTGAGGGATTCCTCCTAAAATAGCCGCAGGAAAACAACTTTCTTTGCTCAAGGCGACACTTTTCCCTGGCAACCATTCCAAATTCCCATGTTTTCCCATATGAATAATGGCATCCGCCTTAAAACAGTTTTGTAACCATACATAATACGCCAAATAGGCGAAAGTTGGAGGTAAATCTGGAGAATGATACGTGGCTTGTAAATCGATATCATATCCCCGACTCGGCTGAATGCTCACAAAAACATTTCCCAAGCAAATTCCGGGAATAATAAAGGCTCCATCTCTATAATTTGGAGAAGCTGTAGGTATCCCCCATTGCTGTTCTATTTGCGCCCTTAACTCCTGAGAAATTTGATTGTAGTACACATAGAACTCACTTGCTGGAATGGTAATATTGACCTTCGCTTGATACAAGGAATCAGGGTCATTGGTTACGTGTTCCGTTAACCTGTTTATTAAGCTAGGAACATCTTTAGGTAAACGCGTTCCTACATCATATCCTTGTCGTTCTAATTCCTGTAAAAAATCCACAGTACTCTGCGGAGTGTCCAATCCGACACCATTGGCCAAACGACTATTTTTATTAGGGTAATTAGGAACAACCAAGGCTATTTTCTTGTTCTTATTCTCTTTTTGTCCCAATCTTATCCAAGCCGCCGCTTGCTCCGCAACGGTGTAACATCCTTCTTCAAAAGCTACGTATTCTATGATTTCTGAATCAGTTAAGGGATCCTTTTCTAGGACTTCCTTAAAAGAGATTGCGGTCGAAATAATTTTACCATCTACTTCGGGTAAAGCTATATTCATAGCCACATCCGTTGGAGGCAATCCAAAACTTCCCTCTTCCCAAGTTTGACGATTACAACTAGCCATGATCCCCTGAATAACAGGAACACCAAAATCTTGAAACAATCCTTTTTCATTCGACGCGTAAAACGATTGCAATGAAAATCCTGTGGTATTTACGATCACCTGTGGAGCTTCCAAATTAAAATCCGCTAATAAAAGCAAAATTTGGTTTTTTATATCCAACTCTCTATAACTAAGGGCCATTACCGTAATTGCCAAGACTCCTTGTTTTTCTAATGCGGATGTCAAAGAATTAATTGGATCCAAATTCGCTGCCAAATAATAACTTCTATAGCCAAAAATGATAGCCAATGGCAGAGATGATTTTGGTAATTCTTCCCGAATTTCACCTACACTAGGATGGTATAAAAACAAATCAGGAGTTTCAACTGTCTCTTCAATTTCAAAGGGAATTCCTAGGCCCTCTTTTAAAATACACTGTAGTGCTTGTGAGGTGTTTTCTAGTCCACCAGCAATCAAATATTTCCAAATAAGATCCACTGCTGTTAATGACACAGAAGAAGATTGCATCAATTCCAAATCTGGTTTATTATCACCAGGCATCACAATTAAATGGATATTGTTTTCTTGAGTATACGCAGTAATAGCCTCACACAAATAAGAAAAATAAGCCGCTCCTCCTAAGAGTTTTAACACCACTATTTTTGCTTGTGAAACCACCTCATCTATATAGGTGTCCACCGTTAATTCTTGTTTAAAATAACTCAAATTTGCCAATCGCAAACTAGGAATATTCGGTTGTTTTTTATGGAGTCGCGCATAGACTTTATTCATCAACAATAAATCTGTATCCGCTGCAGACAAAAACAACACATCACCAGGGGCTTGTTGAACGTAAAATACGCCTTCATCGTTTGGGTTCCAACCACCAGGAATGGTAGAGATTAAATGCATGTTGTTATTGGTTTTAGTTGTTTCTCTTTTATCAATAAGGATAATAACCCCGAGGTGATGGCAAAACTTGCCATGACACCAAAGAGTACGTTAAAACCAAATTCCATGGCAAACAAGCCTCCTAAAATGGCTGCTATTCCTTCGAAAATGGAACGGTATCCAAAAAAGTTTGCATATAAATGACGTTCTTTTCCTTTTTCTAAAGAAGTCGCTATAATAGCGCTCCACGAAGGATTAATCACCGTTTCACCCAAGGAAATAACCCCTTGAATTAAAAACACATCCATAGGTTTATCAGCAAAAACATAGGCCAAATAGCCAATCCCCATCACCGTGTAACCAATACACATCATCACTTTTTTACTAAACAGTTCTTCTTTTATCCTTCCAAAAAGAAAATAGAACACTCCTTTTAATAAAGCATAAATTCCAATAGCAATCCCGGCATCCATTAAATCGCCCCCAATATCCTTAATAAAAATGGCATAAATAGGCGCTAACAAATTGGCTCCTGAATGAATTAAAATAGATGTTAATAATAAAATCTTGACGTTTTTATGCATGTGTTTTTAATTTCTAAAAGATTAAATAGTAACTTTATCTTTGATATTACTTCCTATAATTACTAAGCTCGTTTTTCGCAATTCCGTTTCCTTCCAAGGTCTATCAAAATAATAATCGAAACGTTCTCCAACGCCTTGCAGTACCATACGCATAGGTTTGTTAGGGATATTTACAAAGCCTTTAATTCTGTAAATTTCCTCTTGCTGAACTCTTGCTTTTAAGGCGCTTACCAAAGCTTTAATATCTGTAGTCTCTGTATATTCCTCTACGATAGTCTTAATAGAATCATCATGCTCATGATCATGACCATGATCGTGGTGATGCTCGTGTATAGAATGTCTGTTGTCTAAATCTTCTTCTGTAGCTGATTCTATCCCTAACAGTAATGCGTTGTTTATCTGTCCATGCTGAATTGGAATAATCTTAATATTTGGTCTAGCCTTACTCACTATCAATTCCTTTACTTCCTCCAAAGAATCGGCTTCTAACAAATCTGTTTTACTCACCAATACAAGATCTGCACAAGATAATTGATCCAAAAACAGCTCTTCAATAGGTGTTTCATGATCCAAGGAATCATCGGCTAAACGTTGTTTTTGTACTTTTTCTCTATTGCATAATTCACCCGTAATCATCCCCACAGCATCCACAACCGTAATCACAGCATCTATGGTGATATGAGGCTTTAAATCTGGCCAGTTTACTGCACGAACAAGTGGTTTAGGCATGGCCAATCCAGAAGTTTCAATCACAATATGGTCAATATCGTCCTTGCGTTCAATTAAATCCAACATGGCTGGTAAAAATTCTTCCTGTACCGTACAACAGATACATCCATTGGCCAATTCGATTAAGTTACATTCGTCGTCACCACAACCTGTTTTTATGATTTCTCCGTCTATTCCTACTTCTCCAAATTCGTTGACCAATACAGCGATACGCTTTCCATTGGCATGTTTAATCATATTGTGTACTAAGGTGGTTTTTCCCACGCCTAGAAATCCTGTTATTATTGTAATTGGTATTTTTTTCATTTTTTTGATAGTATTGAGATGTTAGGTATTAGATGTTAGATATTAGATGTTAGTATTGAAATACTAGAACCATGAAACAAGAATCAGGAATCAAGACTAGCACCTTTATGTGCTCGCTGTTGTCCAATAGTCCTGCTTCCTGACTCCTGTATCTCTTAATTGACATAGGACATTCTTCAATCAGGAATCAAGACGCCAATCTTTGCAGCGTATTGTCCAATAGTCCTGGCTCCTGTATCTCTTAATTGACATAGGACATTCTTCAATCAGGAATCAAGACGCTATCTTTACAGCGTATTGTCCAATAGTCCTGCTTCCTAAGTCCTGACTCTTAAGTCTAGTCTTTTTTCAAGACTTTCTTCTTCCTTTTATACAAAAACAAGTTCCATTTTTCTTCCGCTACGCCATGTTTGTCCATTTCGGCACGTGCTAGGATAAAAAACAAGTCAGAAAGTCTGTTGATATAGGCAGCAATATAATCATGTACACATTCAGGATCCTCGTGCATCAAGGTAACCATACGTCGTTCTCCACGTCTAATTTGTGTACGACACATCTGACATAAGGCAGATATTTCGTTTCCTCCAGGTAATAAGAAATAATCCGAAGGAGCAGACATGGCCGCTTCAATAGCATCAATCCATTGTTCACAAAACGCCGCACCATCTGTAGGTTTCGGGTTTGGGTTCTCCTTTTTAGAATCTGAAGGTCTTGCCAAATGCGACATCATATTCATCATGTCTTTTTGAATCTTATGCAAGTTTGCCTGCCACTCGTGCTCATTTCCTAATTTAGATCGTAAAACTCCGATGGTTGAATTGGCTTCATCCAAGGTACCGATACATTCGATACGTGCAGAATCTTTAAATTCTCTTTTCCCTCCAAAAACACCTGTTTTCCCAGTGTCTCCTTTTCTAGTATATATATTCATATTTGTTAGTTTTCATTTTTAATCTATCCTTTTTTTTCTTTCGAAGCATTCTTAAGGTCACTTGCATCCCATTGCTCATAATGTACCACCGATTCCAAATCCAACCGTGGCAACCAGCCCGCTTTTTCTAGTTCTGGTTTCTCATGAAATTCGGATACATAGCCCACACATAAATACGCAATAGGTGTGATATTTTCAGGGATACCAAGAGCATCTCGTAAAGTTTGGTGATTGATAATACTTACCCATCCCACTCCTAAATTCTCAGCTCTCGCAGCCAACCACAGATTCTGGACCGCACAAACAGCACTGTACAGATCCATTTCTTTATTTTCTGTTCTTCCTATAACCACAGGTCCCGTTCGTTCCTGATCGCAAGTAATACAGATTCCGATAGGACTTTCTATAATTCCTTCTAATTTTAAGCGCTTATAAGTCGCTTTACGATCACCATCAAACATCGTGGCAGCGTCCGCATGAGCCACTTCAAAACCGGCCTTTACTAGTTGTTTTACAGCAGGATCTTTTACTACAATAAAATCCCAAGGTTGCATAAAACCAACACTTGGAGCATGATGAGCGGCTTTTAAAACACGTTGTAATACCTCATCAGGAATAAGATCTGGTAAAAACTCTCCACGGACATCACGTCTGTTGAAAATTGTTTTGTATACGGCATCTCGTTCTTCTATTGTAATTTTCATAGCTGCTATTTTTTATTTATGTCTTTGTCCTTTATATCTACGTTTGTTAATTCGACTTTTTATTATTCCAAGTTTACACAAGCCTATTCCTCCGAGTGTCATTACGAACGTAGGTGAAAAACAGCTTCATACAAGAGATTTCTCAGTCGTTCTTCGTTCGAAATGACACCTATTTAGTGACAGCAGTTTTGAGCCTATTTCAACTAGATTCTTCACAGAATTATTTCAAAACCACAACCATTGACATTATTCTATTCTTATTCATTTTTTGCTTCTCCAAAAAACGAACCAAAAAAGGAGCCTTTTATGAGGCATTTTTTAATGCGACAAAAGCCTAATTAAAAACCATGTCCAAAACTGCGCGGTTCTCCTTTGGTCGCACCTGGATCTCGCAGCTTTTGAACATATATGCTGCATAAAAGACAAGCTTCGATGTATGATTTTCTAAATAACTATCACTTCTTATGCACTCTACGTCATCATCGTCCTTCATCTTATATTATTCAATTCCAATCACGGACTAACACATATTTAGGTACCTATATCACTTATAATTTTTCCGCAACAACAAGCAGCCGTTTTGAGACAATTGATCTATAAATTCACCATCAAATCAATCTATCATCATTTTTTCCATAGCGTCAAGAAGTCCTGATTCCTGGTTCTTGACTCTTGCCTCCTACATACAATCCTCTTCAATACGCATTCCCAGCTCATTCAATACAACTTTCAAACTGTCCACTGTTCCCAAATAACAATGAATATAGGAGGCCCAAACGTTCTGGGTTCTATATATTTTCGTTGTTAATGACTTTGATCGTGCACTGAACACATCACCAATATGCTGCTCTTTTTCATCTTCAAAAACACGAGAATAATGAAACTCATGTCCTTTTATAAGTGCATCACCTAACTGAATACTTCTGTAGCCTAAAGCCAATTTCATATCCATCATAGTAGCAGAAAAATCAAAAATACCACACATGGCATGGGCTTTTCCTTTTTCATCCAATAGTTGCTTTCCTAGATACATCATACCTCCACATTCAGCAATGATATTTCCTCCATTCATAGCAAATGATTTCACTGCTTTTCTCATGGCTTCATTTGAAGACAATGTTTCCATATAGAATTCCGGATATCCTCCAGGCAAATACACTAAGTCCACCTCTGGGAGTAGTGTATCATGCAATGGACTAAAAAACTGAACCTCACCTACTTCTTTTAAAGCTTTTATATTATGAACATAACTGAAATTGAAAGCTTCATCATTAGCTATAGCAATTTTCAACCTTGATTTATACTTTTTGGGAGTCTCTTTTTTCAATAGAGGTCTTTCTAAGGAACAACAATCAATTATTTCTGAAATATCCACCGTTTCTTCCATGGCTTTAGAAATCTTCTCTATCATTAAGTCATAGCTGCTCATTTCTTCAATAGAAAGACCTAAGTGACGAGATGGAATTTCACAATCCTCTATATAGGGCATATATCCAAAAGAAGCGATACCAACATCCTCACAAGCCTCTTTTAAAAATTGATAATGACTTTCAGTATTTACGCGATTAAATAGCACTCCGGCAATATCGATCTCAGGGTCAAAATTCTTAAATCCATATAATAATGGCGCTACAGAATAGGCCACAGATTTTGCATCAACCACTAAAATCACCGGTAATTTTAAGACTTTAGATACTGCAGCCGTACTTCCTTCCGATCGTTTTGCCCCATCAAACAAGCCCATCACCCCCTCAATACAAATAGCATCTTTATCATTAGAAAAGGAAGCATAAGTCTGATGAATATCCTCTGTAGACATCATGAACAAATCTAAATTCACCCCCACATGACCACAGGCCACTTTATGAAATTTAGGGTCTATATAATCAGGACCAACTTTAAATGGTTGCGTGGCTAGACCTCTATTCTCTAAGGCTCTTAAAATCCCCAAAGTGATGGTTGTTTTTCCTGAATTACTTGTAGGAGCAGCAATTATAAACTGAGGTATTTTAGACATCTTTTTGAATTTCTAAAGGTTCGTATTTTGCTTTAATTTTAGCCGCGAACTTTGCTGCTAAGCCTAATTTCACCCTGCCTTTTTCGGCATCAATAACCTTTATATTTTGAATTCCTTTACAATAAGTCTGGCAGGCCAACACTGCTTCATCAAAAGGATTGTCTTGGGAGCTATTAAATTTGGCATCCGTTACAATAACTAAAGAAATATCGGCAGTTTGACAACGATTCTTAAGCCCTTTTATCAATTTAAATGCCGCAGTAATATTGGTTTTACCACCGGTTTGCATAGCTGCTAAAGCTTCTTGAAAAGCATTGATGTCGCTCGTTGCTTCTTGTAAAAGCGCCGCATCACCATCAAAAAGACTGATCAAAGAAAAAAGCGGCTTTTTACCTGGTGCTTCATTCGCATATTTTTCCACCAAGCCTTTTGCATAAGCCACCATCTTATCCTTAAGCATAGAACCACTTGAATCCACCATAAAAAGGAGGTGCATTTGTGTATTTACCTGCGTAAATTTATGCTTGAATTCAAATTTATCCGTAGCCAAATATTGTCCCACAGATTTTCGAACATCCATTACTTTGTGGGCACTTGCCGCAACAGATTTTTGTTGTTGCTCTGAAAAACGTGTCGTTTGCATTCCGTTTTTTGAACTACTATTTGCAGACTCCCATTTAGGGGTGTTTTCAGGAAGAACAGCTTTAAACTGATGAGCCTGAGCAGCTGCATTCTCCCCTTCTTTTTCTTCAGGTTGTTGCGCTTGTTCCTTTTCCTGTTCTTCTTGTTGTTTATTTTGTTGAGGAGCTTCCTTTTTAGTGGATCGGTGTAACAATACAAAAGGGGCTATTTTTTCCAAATGAGCTTCCGTAATTTCGGTATCATTTAAAAAGGCAGCATAGGCTCTCGCCGTTTTAATCAATAAAATATCAGCTCTATGTCCTTCTACACCATTTGCTACCCCAATTTCTGCGGCTTTTATTAGAAGTGCATCAGAAATCGGAAGTTTATGAAGTCCTAGAATGGCTTTATTTATCTGATTTTCTAATGTTTTTTGCTGGGCATCATAGCTATTTGTAAAGGCAAGAGGCGCATCATCAAACAGCAATCTATTTTTTACAATTTGCGCACGCTCTTTAATATCAATACTTGTTGTTATCGCAACGCTCAATCCAAACCTATCTTTTAACTGTGGTCGTAAATCTCCCTCTTCAGGGTTCATGGAGCCAATCAAACAAAAACGACTATCCACTTTTTTTGAAAGCCCTTCCCTTTCTAGATGATAATTTCCAGATACTGCCGCATCCAATAAAACATCCATCAGGTAGTCGTTGAGTAAGTTTATTTCATCAATATACAAACACCCATTATCAGCTTTTGACAACAATCCCAATTGGACAACTTCTTTCTTCTCATTGATCAGCTTTTCCAAATTCAAGTGTCCCAACACACGGTCTTCGGACACTCCAATAGGTAAATTCACAAAAGGAAAATCCCTTGATGATGCCATTAATGCCGCCAAAGAGCGAATCAACGTAGTTTTTCCTGTCCCTTTATCTCCAATAGCCAATACGCCTCCTAATAATGGGTCAATGCAGTTAAGAATTAAAGCTAGTTTAAAATCTTCTTGCCCTACGATGGCAGTAAACGGATACTGTGGTTGTGATGCTATCATAATCCTCCAATCGTTTTATAGATCCAATACAGACCAATGATGATGGACAGTAATCCGGCTACTCCATTCATCCATTTAAAAATAGAAAGATTCTTTTCTATAAAACGGCTCATTACGGCAATTAAGGAATAACTATAAATTCCCATGGCTATGATGATTCCTAGGCATTCAATTACCAATACGATGACGGCGTCCATTACGGTATTGGCACTTAACACCAACGCAGAAGTCAATGCTCCTCCAGTTCCTGCCAAGCCGTGTAACATACCTACCCAGAATGATTTATTTAAGGGATTCATAGCAATTTCTTCTCCCATTTTCCCATGAAGGTGAATAGGATTGGAATCCAAATGATCATGTTCTTGAATTTCTTTATGCAAGGCAATCATTTCTTTAATTTTATGGTTTCGACGAATGGCTGTTACTCCTAACCAAATCATAATAGGACCTACGGCCATTTCCGCATAAAAAGAAATATCTTGAATAAAAAGTTGGGCTGATGATTTAAACGCCAAGGCGACCGCTCCAAAAAGCAACAAGGTAAGCGAATGACCAAAGGCCCATTGCGATGCTTTTAACACCATTCTAAACGAAGTACGTTCCTTGGTGATGGCATTTTCTGTGGCCAATACAGAAATAGCTGTTACATGATCCGGTTCAAACGAATGTAATACTCCTGCCATTAAAGGTCTAACAAAACTGATGATACTCATTATTTTATATAATTGATAAAGCTTCCATCTTTTCCAATAAGGTAAAGCTGCAAGCTGGTATTTTTAATAATTTCTTTACTTTCTTGATAGCATTTTTTTAAAAGCAACTGGTAAAAAACCTCCTCTTGATTAAAAGGAAACAGTTCTACCAATCTACCTGCCATATTCAAGTCAAGAATAGCAGTTACTTTAGAGGCTTCTGCCCCTGCTGCAATGGCTATTTCCTGTACAAATTCTTTATTCCAACTAGACACACAACTGTGCGTATCTGTTCTTCCATAGGCCAATTTCACTGCTTTTCCAAGCATGATTCCTATGGTTACTTTCTCTATCTTAGAAGTGCTAATTTTTGCCAATGTCTCCCCAATCCAATTCCCAAAATGGATAAATGATTGTTCCGTTAAATTTGGAAATAAACTGCGTAAGTATTTTTCGCTTCGAGCTCCTGAGTTAATGACAACTTCTGTGATACCATTGGATACTGCAACGTCTATCCCTTGTTCTATACTAGCGATATATGAAGACGATGAATACGGTTTTACAATTCCTGAAGTCCCTAAAATGGACAAACCATTCATAATGCCCACGCGTTCGTTCAAAGTTCGTTTAGCCAATGCGCGCCCATTAATCACAAAGATTTTAATAAGCAGGCCACATTCCATATCAAAATTGTGCAAGAGTTTTTGCACAGCACTTTGCATCATCTTCCGAGGAACAGGATTTATAGCAGGTTCCCCTACCGCTAATTCTAGTCCCGATAATGTAACGGTTCCCACTCCTTCTCCTGCTAGAAAAACAATTTCTTTAGTCCTTGTTAAAGTGATCTCACAGCCAATCTCGGCTCCATTGGTCACATCCGGATCATCACCTGCATCTTTAATAACACTGCATTGTGCCGTGTTTTTGGTGAATACATTCGCGTGAATGGGAATTTCCAATATTTTATCAATTGGCAGTTGTACCCGCACGGACTTTTGCTCTTGTTGCTCAATAATAGAACACAAGGCCGCTTTTACAGCAGCAGTGGCGGATGTTCCTGTGGTAAACCCATCTCTTAATGGTCCTTTTGGTACCGCTCTTAAACTCATATTTTCAATGTTTTTAAGAGTGATTCCAAACTATTCCTGTTTTCAACTAACTGAAAATAATTTGGTAAGGATGGTTTTTTAATAATGATGATGGGAATTCCCACCGCCTTAGCAGCATCAATTTTTACACTGAGCGAACCACTATTTCCACTTTCTTTGGTTAAGACAACGCCTATTTCTTTTTCTTTATATAATGTGATTTCCTCGGACACTGATGTATTGGGATATCCCAATATTAATTGATCCAATGGGAATTCACTTTTTACAGCAATGTCGATGGAAGATTGTCTGTCCAAAATTCTAAAATAACTAGGATTGGATTTCCAATAGTCGCTTAACTTTTCAATGGTCTGTACTCCTGTTAAGCCCATCAATGTTGTTTGCTGGTATTGTTCTTTTAATAATGCGATAGCGGCTGGATAATCACTTACATAATGTACCCCAGGTTCCGTTGAACGAACAGGATAAGCACGTTCCAATCTAAATACAGGAATCTCTTGTTGTTTAAAAACCTCCGCTATCGTTTTATGTAAAACCGTAGCGAAGGGATGGGATGCATGAATACAACAATCTATAGAATGCTCCCTAATAAACGCAGATAATTCTGTATTTGAAAAAGCACCAAACCTATACATTCCCACACTCCCTAAAGTGACTTTTATTTCGGTTTTTGTAGAATAGAAATACGGTAATTGTAACCTTTCTAATAGTTCAATCACTTGTTTTCCTTCTGTAGTGCCTCCAAATACTAATATCATAATCGCTTATTTATATGCATACCCCAATTACGTTTGATATTCGTTAATCGTTTAAAACGAATTTCTTATTGGTTCTAAAAATGTGTTTCCATTCCGGACTGTACAATTGAGACCTGTTTTTTCTTGCTCCAATAGCTTCTCCAACAATAATCAATACCGTTCTTGATTTTTTACTGTCTTTTACAATTTGAGCTAGGTTTTCTAAAGAACCTTGATAAATCTCTTCATCTTTCCAAGTCAATCGGTACATAACAGCCACTGGAGTACTAGCGTCGTAGTGTTCCAATAATTGGTTTTGCACTTTTTTGGCAATTCCAACACTTAAAAACAGACACATGGTCGCTTTATGCTTCGCCATCTCCACTAATTTCTCGGTTGCAGGTAAAGGTGTTTTCCCTTCACCACGAGTTAAGATAATTGACTGTACCACTTCTGGAATCGTAAATTCTGATTTCAAGGCAGCTGCTGCCGCACTGAATGAAGATATTCCTGGAACGATGAAATAATCCATTCCTAATTCATCAAAAATGGTCATTTGTTCTTGGATAGCTCCATAAATAGAAGGATCACCACATTGCAAACGTACGATCGCATTTCCTTTGATATAATGCGCTTGCATCAAGGCCACTTGTTCTTCTAAAGTCATACTTGCCGAATTACGAACAACGGCCCCTTTTTTACACCAGTTGGTCATTTCTTCCGGAATTAAACTTCCTGCGTACAAAACACAATCAGCTTCTTCTAAGTATTGTTTTCCTTTTACGGTAATCAATTCCTCATCACCAGGACCCGCACCTATAATGGCAATTTGCGCTTTACGTGCTACCCTACTATCTAGAGCAACAGCAAACGTAAATCGTTCTTCGTTTTCTAAGATTATTTTTTGCTTTTCTACTAATAACGTAGTGCTATCAGCCATTAACATTGCTGTAGATTCAGATACACCATCCACACCAATCTTTTCTTGTACCACCAAGCTAGGGTTAGGAACCGACACTTTATCGATATCCGCACTTGTGAAAGTTTGGAAAGGAATCCCATGCGTTTCACTCCAAGTTAAATAGGCAGATTGTTTTCCTTTAATATCAATTGAACCCAATTTTTGAATGGCTGAGAAAAATAAATTTCTCGCTTCAAATTCCATTCTAAAAGCAGCGTCAAAAATTTGATCATCTATTTTTTTAGAGCAGCCTGACCCCACATTTAAAACCTTAGGCACAAAGTTTAATGTCGTTGTATTAAACTTATATTTTTTATAAGTGATGGCAATGATTAAGTCAAACGCTTCCTCTTTTATGTCTGCTGCATTGTAAAATACTTCAACAAAACTCGGTATTGATTTTTCTAAATAAACCGTTCCTTTATCTTTAATATCCAACAATAAGGCCGTTGGTTTTTTATTGACAAACAAGGCAACAAGTTCGTTCATACTCGTAGCAGTCTCCACGGTCCAATCGAATTGATTCGCCAAGGTGTCTAATGCCCAAATATCTTGTACATCACTTGCGGTAGAAATGATAGGAGTTCCTCCTAGTAATTGAGCAACTTTAACCGTAAAGTCATTCGCTCCTCCTAAGTGACCACTCACTACAGATTGCACATTCAGTCCCAATTCGTCTACACAAATAACAGCCGGATCATTTAATTTATCATTCAGACAAGGTGCGATGGTACGGACACAAATCCCCAAAGCGCTTACAAAACAAATCCCATCCAATGTTGAAAAGTTTGCTTGTATATATTCCGAAATAGAGGCTACTACGGAAACACTCTCATGAGCGGTTTCTCTCGTGGTAATCACCAATGATTTTGGAAACTGTTTTTGTAAAATTAATGCCTGCTCGATTCCTGTATCGGTAATGGCAATGATGCTTATTTTTTTCATCTTTTATACTATTATATGAGACGCGAACCAGTTATTTAATTAAACCAGTGGCCTGTATTTTTAAATTAATTCACCGCTGAGTGAATGGCTATTTTATTGTGTTTATCAACCTGAATACTTGTTGATTCAACATTATATTTTAGTTTTTCCAACGTTTTAATAAACGTTTCAGAACTCGTTTTCTTTACGGCATTGGTCACAAACCGTACATTGGGATTTAAAGCATGTACTTTTTGAATCATTTCTTCCAAACGGTTTCCGTGTCCTCCGATAAACACCACATTTGGCATGGGGTAATTCCTCAAGTCAAGATCAAAAAAATCAGCAATCACCACTTGAATTCCCGGACACCCAAAACGTTCTTTGTTTTGTTGTATAATTTCACCACATTCGGTTCTGATTTCGAAGGCAGTCACGGACAAATGCGGATAATGTCGCTTCGCTTCAATCGCCACAGATCCTGTACAAGCGCCGATATCCCAAAAGCTAATGGCGTTTCTTAAGTCCAATGCATGAATG
>Ga0209292_1002715_pt1 | contig 20058 bp, 16 predicted proteins | sample GOMGulsemesocosm_2_FD_184634 | JGI IMG/M metagenome (GOLD analysis project Ga0209292, IMG submission 184634) | Methane-oxidizing microbial communities from mesocosms in the Gulf of Mexico - GOM9C Gulf of Mexico (SPAdes) (version 2) | ecosystem: Environmental > Aquatic > Marine > Cold seeps... | reverse complement strand
ACATAGGCTGTCCAACAACTTAGAAACAACTGAATATTGATCAATTATATTTGTTATTATTGTTTGAAAGTCAGCTATTTATCTATTAGTAAAGAATCTAATAGTGCTAGTCATGCCTTTGTATTATAAGTTGTATAATTTTAATGTTTCAGTGGTAGCAAATGGGATTTCAGTTTTTGTTTAATGGGCAGCAACTCAAAGTGGTTAGTGCCATTTTTATTACGTTTATTGGTTGTGTGAGTATCGCGTTATTTGCTCTGCAGCAGGTGATGCAAACGCTGTTGGAAAAAGATGCCAATATGAGTGGTATGCGCTGGGCTGAGCAGGTCGAAAAAAATACCCCTGATATTGTCGGAATTCTCAGCGGTAGTAGTGATTTCTCCACAAAACTGCCTGCTTTGGACCGCTTGAGTGAAGTGGGTCAAATCTATCGCTATGATTATATAAATAAGAGCGGAGCAAGAATCGCGACTCTTGGCTCATATCATCCCCCAACCTCCACGGCACAAGCGGCCCATCACGCGCATTCTCATCAGGATAAAACTAGTGAAGTGCCTACGGCTAATACAAATCATCTAGAACTACACGAAATACAACAGCAAGTAACTTCAATTGATCATAAACATACCGTTGGTCTGCACACTGGTGATGGAATCGCTAACCCTAGTGCTTACGCGATAGTTGTGCACCCTATCCTCTTCGCTAAGGTTGTTCAGGGGGGGATTATTGTCTATGTAGATCAAACAGAAAAAAGAGATTTATTTAAGAAAACCATGTTGCAGCTAGTGTTCATATTGCTGGCAGTATCTTTGGTCGGTTTTACTTTAATTTGCTATTTCTATTTGTTCTTACGTCGAAAAGCAGACCGGGCACTTATTCAGGCCGATTTTTTTGCCAATTTTGATGCAGGCACTGGTTTACTTAATAGAGAAGCTTTCTATAAATCGGTAGATGAAATTATTGACGCTACACCCCAGCAAGCCTTTAGGCATACCATGTATTACATCGATATGGATGAATTTCAAAAAGTGAATTTCAAGTATGGCCAAGATGTCGCAGATGCGCTACTTAAAGAAATAGGTAATACCTTAAAAAACCTAGCTAATGCACAATGTATTGTCGCCAGACTCGGTAACGATGCCTTTGCTGTCTTTCAAACGGGTTTAAATAGCGATGCGAGTATCAAGTTGTTTATTAACCAGCTGCAGTCATTGATCGCCCGAGAATATAGCTTAAATCAGTACAACATCCGCTTGTCAATGACCTTAGGGATAGCGCTGTCAAATAGTAAAGAAGCAAGCAGTGAAGAGCTGTTAAGCTGTGCAGATATTGCTTTACACTACGCAAAAAAATCCGCTCGCGGCCATTATCTTATCTATAAAGAAGGTATGAAAAAAAGTTTAGCACAAAGAAATATACTCGAAAATGAAATAGTCATGGCTTACCAGGAGGAGCGCTTTGAACTCCACTATCAACCATTTTACGCGGCCAATAGCTTGGAGTTAAAAGGCTTTGAAGCGTTAATTAGGTTAACTGATAGCTCGGGGGAGTACATCTCTCCTGCTGAATTTATTCCTCTGGCAGAGGAGCTATCGCTGATAGATGACATCGGCGCCTGGGTATTAAATGAAGCGATGTGTTTTGCGCGTCACTGGCCTGAAAACCTCACTTTAGCAGTGAATTTATCCACTCGGCAGTTTGAAGCTAATACATTAGTGTCAGTGGTAGAAGCAGCGCTAGTGGAGCATCATTTTAGCGCTTCCCGCTTAGAGCTAGAAATTACAGAGGGGCTGCTGTTAAAAGATACAGATAGTAATCTCAGTCAGTTACAGCAGCTCAAGGACATAGGGGTGTCTATCTCTATGGATGATTTTGGCACGGGTTATTCTAGCCTTGCCTATTTGTGGCGGTTTGCGTTTGACAAAATTAAAATAGATCAGAGTTTTCTGCACAATTTTGAGCAAGAGCAAAAAAAGACCTCAGATATAATACGCACTATTATCACCTTGGCACATTCTTTAGACATACAAGTTACCGCAGAAGGGGTGGACACAGTTGAAAAGAAAGAAATGCTACAGCTCGAAAATTGTGATTTACTACAGGGCTTTTATCTCGCTAAACCGTTACCAGCATATCGAGTGAATACTATGTTGGTATTAGACAGTGCAGAGAAACAGCCTGCTTTAGCATAAAAACTTTATTTTATTGTTGCTGTGTTAAATCGTATTTGTCTGTAGCGCTTGGCGGTTTGTGAGCAATCAAGAAGAGCATATCTTGAATGAGTGCCGGTTACTTATACTCTATCTTTAAATTTCGACATAATTGTGAACAATATCTTTAAGTTAATTAGTTTTAACACTGAGTGAGTATTTTGTTTCGCGGGTTATGAATTTTTTTAGCCAGTGATTTTTAGCGCTGGTTAATCGAGGATAGTGACAAGAATCACGGATGTTTTATGTTGCTATTGAAGGTTGTCGCTGGGTGTATTATTAATGGTTGTCATGCCTGATTAAGCAGAGCGATGCATAATAGTTTTGAACCGCCAAGCTAAAAGAATTGGATTCTGCCTTTTGGGAATGCTTAGCCTGTGCCACACATCGTGATACAGAGCTCTGGCTTATGATTTAACGCTTTGCTATAAATAATTGCCCAAGGGATTCTCACAGCTGTACAGCAATGTCATTGCTAGCTAATTTAGCCATGAAAATATATAAGGGATTATTATGAATAATTATATGCTTGCAGTGCTAATAAGTTGCTGCTTTATCTCAGGTTTGAGTACTGCCAAAACAGCGAACTTAGTGCCTGATAGCAGCGTTTCTTCGATATCACAAAAACCTTGGCTGCGTAAAAATCTCCCCGACAACGCCTTGCTGTATGCCAGGATACCCTCTATTTGGAATATTTTATCCTACAAGGAAGATAGTTTTAAATACGCTTTGGGCAACCAGCGCTTTACTCAGTCTATCGAGAAGCTGCAGCACTCGAGTGGATCACTGATTGCCAGTGCCGACAAAAAAATGCAGCCTTGGTTACATTTATTGATAGCGCAAATTAATGGGCCGATTGAACTGGCACTATTACCTAGTGCAGCACTGCCTGAGCTGTTAGTCACCGCCAGCATACATTTAGCTTCGCAAAGTGAGCTGCAGCAGCTGCTTGAAAAGCTTAAAAAACAGAGAATAATCAGCGGCGAAGCAGCGCCACTGCAAGAAGGTGCTGGGTTGCTTAAAGCCAATATCGGCAATGTGCCCTACCGCTGGGATAAAACAAATAATCGACTTCATCTGCTCGTGCGCTTAGGCGGTAGTACTGTTGCAGATTTAGATAGTAAACTCGCGCAGCTATCCCCTAATCAAAAAAGTCCGATGCTGGCTAATGAGCAGCAAATGGATAGCTCTCAGCAAGGGTTATACCTATGGCTGAATAATACCTTGGCTTACCCTTGGTACCAATCAATGCTGCGCTCACAGAACCATGCCGCGCTGCAAATGTTATCCCTGGAAGAAATTAAAAGCGTGGCCATTAGTGCGGGGGTGAGAGATCAAAAAGGTAGGCTCAAGCTGCAAATAGAAGCGCCGACCACGGGTGTGATACGCTCTATCATACCCACCAATGCCAATACACTAGACATTGCAACCGCCGGCGAGCCAAACCTCTCTGTGTTGCTGGCACTCCCCTCAAAAGCGCAGTTTGCTGTGCTTGAAAATGCCGTGCAGCAAAACAGTCGCAATACAGCTGAGTACACAGCCTTTAAAGCTAAATTCATGCAGAATGTTGGTTTCAACATCGAAGATATATTTGCGGCTATTGGCCCTGAATTTGTTGCGCTGGCCGATGATGCCGGTGAATATGGCTTACTAAAAATACGCGATTTGCAGCAGTTTAATGTGATATTGGCAGCGCTGAAAAAGCAGCCCGGTGTCACCTTTAAGAGTCAGCAAGTTTCCGGTATAGAAATAAATCATCTTAAATTCCCTGGGTTAACCAGTTTGATTACTCCAGCCAAGGGCGATCAGCAGCAGTCGATCGATAGCTTATTCAGTCACTCAAAGAGTCATCTATATTGGCAGCGAGAAGGGGACTTTATGGTGCTGGCTAGCCTGCCGCAAATATTGATAGATAGGGCGCTTAATAGTGAAAAAGTGAACCTAGCGCAGTGGTACAAAGAGACTCAGCGCCAAGATGTTAGTGGCAGTGCAATTGCTATATCAGGTTCTATCGCGCAGGCACCGAGAAGGATTTATTATAGTTATCTTGAGGCGCTACAGATTTTAGCGGATTTAATGCAAGTGGAAATTGATCCATTTTCACTGCCTTCGGCGAAACAGCTTTCACTCGCACAAAAAGGCGCTTTAGGCTTGCAGCTTGATTCCACACAAGAGGTGATATCGCTGGAAATAAGTTTCGAGTCAACGCCTGCGGATGTATTGCTAGCAGCCCCAGTGATGGGCACTTTTACCACAGTCGGTGTGCTTGGCGCTATCGCAATTCCCGCGTATCAAGACTATTTGTTTAAGGCAGAACTTGCCTCGGTACACTCAAAGATACAAGTACTTAAAGATAATATAGCCGTTAGCTACCAGCAAAGTGGTCAGTTTCCCGACCAAGCGCGCAGAGATGAAATGCTGGCGATGATAGCACCAGCTGCGCAATACCGATTAGATGTGGTAGTTAATACCGGGGCTATCATCACGACATTTAAAAACAAGCGCGGCAAGTTTATAAAATGGATGCCAGTGGTTAACAAACAGCAAATTGACTGGCAGTGCAGCACTAATTTACCGTCAGCGTTAATCCCTGCACAATGTCGATGAGCGGGTGGTTATTTGAACCTTTATGACAGTGAAAGTTTGGCCCATTAAACTTGCAGCTACATCATATATTATCAAGGAAATAATTAATGCCAGCGTTAAAAACTCAGCATGCAAAGTGCCTATGCGGTAGCGTCAAAATAGCTGCTGCCAAGGTAAACCCCAAGTTTACCGTGTGCCACTGTGACGCTTGTCGGACTTGGGGATCAGGTCCGTTTTTTGCGGTACAATGCGGAACAGAAGTCACTTTTGAAGGTACTGAGCATATTAGTGAATATGAATCATCAGCATGGGCTTCTCGCGCTTTCTGCTCGCTCTGTGGTACCCATTTATATTATAGATTTAAGAAAACCCAGAGCTACAATATGCCGGTGGGCCTCTTTGCTGATATGCAGAATTTGGTGATGGATATGCAATACTTTAGTGACAAGCGCCCTGACTATTATTGTTTCTCGAACAATAGCCAAGAAATGACAGAAGCTGAGATATATGCGTTTTTTGCAGCTGATGTCTAATCTGTCATTGAGAGTGCTAAAGGTTTAATTTTCATCGTCTTATTGATTGAAAATGATCAGTAGCAGGGGTTTTAAACCATGGGATTTATGTCAGCTATGCAGGTTTTGCCATGAACATTACTATCGATCATATTGTTATTGGCGCTCACACTTTAGAGCAAGGTGTCGACTATATACAACAGCAGTTTGGCGTTAAAGTCCCGCTAGGTGGGGTGCATCCAAAGATGGGGACTCACAACGCTTTGATGCAATTATCAGATAGCTTGTTTTTTGAAATAATCGCGATCAATCCGGATTCTTATACCGATGAAACATTGATAGTAGATCAGCCTAGGTGGTTTTCACTCGATGATCCTCTATTGCAAAAGCAATTAATACAGCAGCCGCGATTACTGACTTGGGTGGTCAATTGTAGTGACATAAATAGGGCGCTAACGCAGGGGATATATCGACAAACTTGTGCTGAGCGAATTACCAGAGGGGAGTTGAGCTGGGATTTTGCGCTGCCAGCAGATCGCTCTTTGCTGGCAGCGGGATTAATACCTTATATCTTACAGTGGCACGGCTCGCATCCTGCTGCAAAAATGAAGAATTTAGCTTGCCAGTTACAATACATTACTGTGCATCACCCGCAGCCTCAGTGGTTGACAGATCAACTACGCTCTATTGGCATTAAAGATTTGGTAAAGATAAAATCTCTACCCGCAACTCAGCTAGCCTTCATGGAAGCCGTTTTCAAAACGCCAAAGGGGTTAGTCTCTTTATCCTCTTGTGTTAGCCATACGCAATGAATGATCTTTATGAGAGGTTAAGCACTCAGTATCGTCAGTGATAGCCCAGTGTTTGATAGCACACCCTAAAGTTATTACCTAGGGCTTAAGTGACTATTGCGTCTTTATTAATTTTGGACGGTACTAGTCTTGGGCAGTACTAGTGCGCCAGTGTTGAAATCTTGTCAGATCAGCACTGCAAGCTTGCAGGGTTAAGCCCTTAATTTGATGTTTTGAAGTGCCGTTTCTACCTAACTTTGTATCCAGCGAAGCTGTTAAACAAAGTCCCGGTTCTACTGTTGGTGAAATAGTGCCACTGCCAGAAAAAGCAAATTTTTGCTCTGCGGTACTGTTGCAAGTCGCTAGCGTGACAGCGGATCCAATGGACAAATGAGAGAGTTCAGCACAGACATCAAATTTTGGCAAATAGAGCATTTCATGCTCAAATTCGACGCTGTCAAAAATCTGGTCTGCGCCCATTGCTCCGCGATAACTGTAACAAGTATGTACTTGCAGTCCTTTGGAGGTATCGATGTTTTTCCCGCCCCCTTTAATGTCTAAACAGTAGCTATCTAAATAACCATCAAGTTTATCAACGAGGGATATTTCGACTGGGTCGGCATGGGCAGCACTGGTTAAAAATATGGCTGATAAGGCAATTTGGGGAATAAAACGTCTGATTGTCATGTGTATGAATCCGCAAAGAAAAAGTCATATAAAGAGAATATGAATAATGACAAAAAATGTTAGCGGGGGATAGCTAAAAAATAGCTTACCATGGCATTTGATAGGGTTGCCAATCCTCAAATTCTAAATCTAGGCCTTGGGTAATCTTTGCAAAGCGACTGCTCGCTTTTAGCTCTATTAATGCATCTGAGATTATTTTATCCAACATCTGCCATTTATCGCCTTTGGGAATCACTACATGTACTTGCCAAGTGGCGAAGTAAGCGCGGCGAATATTTTTAAGTTTATTCTTTTTAATGTAGCTATCACCCACCACTTGAGCGGCAATGAAGCCATCAGTTCTATGGCGCAGAAGTTTATTGAAACTCTGCTTAGTTTCTAGATCTTCCGCAATGGCAAAAGGAAAAAACTCTTTGTGGCCGTACTGGGTGCTTAATTTATATTGGCTTAATTTATCAGGGTTTAATAGTGGTTTATCGGCGCGAGAGTAAAGTACAAAAACCACCGAGGAGAGCGGTTCGGATGAGAAGTTAAAGGGAAGCTCTGTCCTACTGTAATTTGTCGCTTTAATCAATGGTAAGTGAAAGTCTGCTCTGCCGGTCACTACGTTTTCTATGGATCGAGCAAATGGATAGAGTTTTAGTTCAATATCGCCCTCTCGATAAACACTGTCTATCGCCCTAACTAAATCCACCAGAGGGCCGTAAGCACGACCTTGATCATCAAGCATTGACTGTTTAGGCAACAGCGGTAAGCTGGCTCTCAAGGTTGTGGCGTGCAGCGTAGCACTGCTAATACAGCAGCATAAGATGAAGAGGTATTTAATCATGGGAGGCATCCATACCTGTGAGTGCGATACTCATTGTTAGTATCCTTAAACAATATAGCACAGTTGCATTTATATAAGACTAATAGCAATACCTAATAGTGGTTGCGATTGCTGACCACAACTGCAGGCAGCAGTAGAGGAAATAGACCGCATAATAATCTTTAAGTGATCACAATCGGGCCTTGCCCTTTTTTGGAAAGGCCTAAATCTCGAGGCTACAGCTTGGCAGTGAAAACCTAAGTGTTAGCTTTCACTACTGTTGGTAGGCACGCTTTTATATCTTTGATCAGTAGCTTTATTCAAGCCGACGTATTTGTAAACTAAAATATTGCAACAAAGCACTATCAGCCGTATATAACGGGAAACCAATCCTCTCTTAAGCGCTCACCATTGCTCTGGTTAATATCAGGGTAATTGGGTGAGGTTTTACCGGGTCGTTGTCTATATCTGGCATCGTCGCCTACCAGCCGAAAAGATAGCGTGCGGCTAATGGTATCAACAGTGTTGGCGTTTGCTCCGTGTACTGTTCGAAAGTTAAAGGCAACCACATCTCCCGGTTCAATGGCCCAGCTGCGAATATCGTAATCGCCGCTATCTATATCCGGCATGCTCATGAACTCACGACTATCGGGATAAAATTCTTCGTTATTTGACCATTTAGTGGGCATCACTAGTTTTGGCCAGAGGTGTGAACGGGCGACACTTTTTAATGAAAATTGCTCTTCTCGGGCATCCAGCGGGATCCAAAAACTGACATTTTGCATGCCATCGACAAAGTAGTAAGGCATATCTTGATGCCAGGGGGTAGCCACACCGCTGACTGCTGCTTTATCTAAGTAATGATCGTGGAAAAACTGTACTTGTTGAGATTGCATAAGTGCAGCTGCGATAGACGCCATGGGAGATTGTTCGACAAACTGGCGATATTCGCTGATGTTTTGCCAATTGCAAAAGTCCTCAAAAAAACGGCCTTTAAAGTGGTCAGATCGATGGGTGATCGCTCTGGGACTAGGATGGGTGACGTTTTGATCGGCCCCGCGATTTAAAGTGTCGATCCACTCTTTGAATACACCGCGTAAAACGACCACACCTTGGTTTTGGAAATCGGCTATTTGTTGCTCTGAAACCATTGATTATAAATCCTTTTTTTCGATTGTTTGATTGTTTGCTGGCTGTCTTGCGGGGCTGAGCGCCAAAGAGAGATTAACGTTCTAGGCGGTGTAAGAATATCCTTATACCCGATAAACCATCAAACAGAGGCTTATTGTACTAAATAATATGGCGGTTGATAGCCTGACAAAAGCGACAGCAAACAGGTTGTTTTTCCTCTAAATGAGCAATAAGTGAAAATTTTTGATAAGTGTCGCAATAAAACGGATTAATTCGCATGTTTCCAGCTAACAACAAACTTTATAATTATCACAGTACTAGCCTTCTCCTATTCAGTGCAATACAGATTATAAAGTTGAGGTGGACTATGAAAAATCATTGTTTGCTAAGTGCTTTGGCGCTGTTGTTATCATTTACACACGCTTTAGCTGCAGCAGAGCTCAAGGCAATAAAGACTGAACACGCTCCGGTTACTGACGGTATTATCGATGATCTACTGTGGCAAAATGCACCATCGGTAACTCATAAAGACGGTGCCAGTGATACCTATATATCTATTAGAGCACTGTATGATGACGAGTTTATATATCTGCTAGCACAGTTTCGCGATAACAGTGAATCTCGTCGTCATAAGCCTGCTATTTGGAATGAGACTGTCGAGATATATCAAGTTTCAACTGAGCGTGAAGATACGCTGATATTGAAGTGGGATATGGGAGAGGCCCCCACAGATTTAACCCTTCATTCAGATGTTGAGTACCGAGCTGATGTTTGGTATTGGAAGGCAAATCGAACCGATCCTGCAGGTTATGCTGACGATAAATTTCATATCTACAGTCGGCATCTAACGCCGAAAAGTCGCATGTTAACGTCACAAAAAGGCGCTCTTTTCTATTTGACCCGCGAGGGGGATGCAGGAAAGGCGGCTTATCAAACAAGTTTAAAAGGGGTGTACGAGGGCGATACTGTTAATAGTTATCAAGTATCTACACCTAGTGGTAGTCGAGGAGATATTAGGGCAAAAGGACATTGGCAGCAGGGGATTTGGACCATAGAGTTCAAGCGAAAAATGTTAACTAATAATAGCGACGACATTCAGTTTTCTGTTGATAAAACATTTGCTTTCGCGATGTCGCGGTTTGAAATTGCGGGTCGAGAGCCAAATCCTAAATTATCACAGCCATTGCATGGTGCGGGGGAAGTTGGACCTGTGATCAGCCTAAAATTTGAATGATATTATGATAAAATCGCTATCACAAATATCATACATCAAGCTTTATTACACAGCTGTGTTTTTGCTTGTAACTATTTTTATTATCTTGGCGTTGTTAATGCAAAGTCACTTTCGCGAGACAAGTGCCCGACAAAAAGCGATCAGCCTTGCCTATAGTCAAGCACAATTAGATGCGGCAAATTTTAGGGTAAATCTGCAACAAGTGCGCTATTTGTTTGAACGTAATGTTAACCAATCGACATATTCTCTAGAGAGCATCAATGCTAGTTTCAAGAAAATAAGAAAGCAATTAAAGCCTGTTAATCCCAATAATTCAAGTGATGCTTATCAAAGCGTTTCTATGGCGCATACTGCGTTTTACAACGCTTCTAATCAACAAGATGCAGAGGAGTCGGGAAGTGATTCTGTGAGAATTATGTATGACTCTTGTATTCGAACGCTAGAGGAAGTGTTAGATAACGCTTATTTCCTCACTCAACATAGTCGATTAAATGAGCGGTTGTTATTTCTTATAGAGCAGCTGCTAATAGATATTAAAGCTTACGCTCATCAGGACGCTCCTCACGCTCAAGAAATCCAAATTTTACTTAAGCAAAATAACCAAGTACTGAGTATCGATAATCAGTTATTAATTGATTCCGAATTGGCGAATGCCCGCATTCAATTATTGGATAATTTAAAAAAACTGCGTAGCGGGCTCGATTCAATTTATGACAATTTTGAGAGTGTCAACAATTTGCAGGAAAATTCTTTATTGGGAAATATCAACCGTACCTTTAATGCAACCAATGCGCTGCTATCTGTGTATGTTAATGAATTACCTATTGCAAAGGGTCTGTTTCAGCAAAAATTGGATCAATCCACCGATAGTAAGATGTCATTATTAAGTGCCATTATCTTTATCGTCGCAGTTATTGGCATCATAATAATTTATTGGATTCAACGTATAGTACAAGTGCGCATTGAAAGCATTTCTAATCATATAACAGCGATCGAAGGGAGAGATTATAGCGTACGAGAAACTTCTGGCTCCTCTGATGATTTAGGCAGGCTGGCAAGTACCATGAATGAGGTGGCACTTTCCTTGAGTGCAAAAGATGTACTTATACATCAACAGCTTGAGCTGCTTGCTAAGTCAGAAAAAGAGCTGCAAGTCGCCAATAAATTACTGGAAGATAAAGTCAGTATCCGCTCCCAAGAACTAAAGTTGGCAAGTCGTATTATTGAGAGTATTGATGAGGCGGTGATGGTGATTAATCAACACAATCAAATTTTAAGTGTCAACCCCGCTTATACCAGAATCACTGGATATGATGTGAGTGATCTGATCAATACTACCCCAAATTTTATGACCCAGTTAGATACCCAAGAGAATATTAATCAACAGCTGCAATGCAGCGGAAAATGGGTCAGTGAATACCAGAGCCCCTGTAAAACAGGGAATCATTGTCTAGTACGGATATCACTTATGGTGCTGTTTGATGAGCACAAACTGCCATCCCATAGAGTTGCCATTATTACTGATATTACGGAGCAGAAAAGACACCAACAGCAATTGGAAAAATTTGCCTATTACGACCCGTTAACACAGCTACCAAATCGAAGGTTATATCGAGAGCGTATCGATTATTTTTGTGGTGCGGGTGAGCGCGATGGCTTAAAGAGAGCGTTATTATTTATTGATTTGGATGACTTTAAGTCTGTGAATGATACTTTAGGGCACGAGGCAGGGGATATTGTGCTACTGACTGTCAGTAAGCGGCTCAACAATGCAGCGAGAAGAAAAAGTGACTATATTTCCAGATTGGGTGGCGATGAGTTTACGGCAATACTAGACCCTATTAAAGATCAACAAGATATCGCTACGATTGCCGCGCAAATCATTAGCGATATCAAACAGCCTATTTCAATCCTAGGGCAAGATGTAGCAGTCGGCTGCAGTATCGGCATCGCGCAATTCCCCAGAGACGGACAAGATTATGCCTCATTAAACCGCTGTGCAGATCTGGCTATGTACCAAGCGAAAGCCGATGGCAAAAACACTTATGTCTTTTATGAACCAGCGCTAATTAAGCATAGAGCAAAGCAATAGCGATCGGATAATGTGTCGCTACTGTGGCTCCCACCCGAAGCGCTAGGACTAATCTGCAATTAATTTTTGTGTTAATAAATATGACTAACAACAGCTTGCTCAGTTGAAAGTTCTATCAAAACAATACGACTACTATTAGTCAATTTGACAAATTATTGAAGTTGTCAAATTGACTTGTTTGAGATTGTGCGTCGTTGGATTTTTAAATTAAGTTATTGAATATAATGGATAAAAAATTATTGGCTTGTTTCTTGTTATAGTTAGGCATCACTGATAAATAAGAGACTAGCATTATGCAAACAAGCCCAGAAAATACCACCCCCCTCGCTAAAGAAGTTACCCAGAATGAGTACCAACAATATTTTAAAACAGGTCATTGTTTGATGTTAACGGCGCTGTGTTTAGCGCTTGTTTGCATCTGTATCAGTTTTGTTTTTGATGCCTATTTTAGTTTTCCGGTACAAATAGCCGCGCACATTGGCACTTTGATTTTTGCGGGCCTGCTCAAAATAGGCTACATCATTCGCTGTGCGGGTGCGCACGGATTAGGGCACAAGGCATTTTAATATGGGGAAAATACAGTTAAATTTACCAGCATGGAAGACTGCTAAAGCTAAAGCAGATGTTAAAGATAAACCACAAAGTTTATTTAGCCACCCGTTGTTGGATCTGCCTTTTAGAAGTTTCTTTCTATTAGCGCCACTTTTTGCTGCGCTTAGCTTGTCACTTTGGCTGATGTTTCTCAACGGCTGGTACAGTCCTAAGGGCGCTGGTTTAAGTGCGACGCTGTGGCATATACATGAGATGATCTTCGGCTTTGCGGCAACAATTGGGGTTGCGTTTTTGTTAACGGCCGTGCAAACCTGGACCGGACAACGCTCGCTCCACGGTAAGCTGTTGGCTTTTGTGCTAGGTCTGTGGCTGATAATTCGCTTAGCCTTATTGATTAATACCCCGCTATTAGTAGATATGGCGATTGCTGCGCAATTGTTATGGTGGCTAATCATGGTCGCTGTTTATAGTCGTATCGTCATCAGTGCCAAAAATCAGCGTAACTATCTTTTTATACCTATATTAATGATGATGGGGGCACTTAATATCTCAGTGTTGTTAGCTGAAAGATTAGACAATACAGCATTAGCGTTGCATTTATCTCGTTCAATGGTACTGGTAATGGGGTTATTAATGGGGATTGTCGGTGGACGAGTGATTCCTTTTTTTAGCCAAAAAGGTACTGGCTCTGAGTTGCCTATTACCTCTCCTGTATGGCTGACACAGTGGCTGACACTGCTTTCAGTGGCGGGGATAATCGTTTTTACGCTGGATTTTTTTATAGCACTTGCAATTGAACCGGCAGTTTTGATGATAAGTGCCGGAGTTTTACATTTGGCGAAGCTGTGCTTTTGGCGCTCATGGCGGACAATTAGAGTGCCATTATTGTGGTCGTTACATTTGAGTTATCTAATCTTAGCACTTGGGTTAATTGCTCTGGGACTCAGTTATTATCTACCTGCTATCATTTTTTCTGATGCGCTGCATTTAATCACCGTTGGCGGGATGAGCTTGATGATATTATCGATGATAAGTCGTGTATCACTTGGTCATACAGGAAGGGCATTGACTGTTAAACCTATTATCAGCTTAGCATTTATATTGATGTTTAGCGCCGCACTGATAAGGGCAGGTGGGGCTGTTTTTTTGATGCTGTTCGCTAAACTAGCGCCCTCTTTAGCGATGAATCCTTATGTTATTGCTTGGAATTTAGGCGCTGTACTCTGGATCATTGCCATGTTGATATTCGCTAAAGTTTACTGGCCTATATTGATTGCCAAGCGCGAGCGCTAGCAAAACAACAAGATGCGATGATGATAACTATTTGTTTAGTGGACAAAAAATTAAGGAAAATATGAAGTCTTTGGCAGTTCAGTCAAACTGCCAAAGTAGACTGCATTAGGCGAAAATGAAATCTGCGACGTCGGCAGCAGAGACACCGGAGAGTTTAATGCTATTTTCTCCAGAGGTTATCAAAGTATCTTCATCAGACAAAGTGATGGTCAGGTCGTTAAAAGCGAGCGCTGTTTGTGATAGATCAAGCTTATCGGCACCACGGCTAAAGTCAGAGACTCGATCACCCCCCCAATTACCAGCAAAGATAACTCTATCGTTGCCATCTTTAGTATCAAAGCGATGTCAAAATCGTCACCTTTTAATATTTCATCGTAATCAGTGGCTCTAATACGGTCGATGTTGATCAAAGTATCAGTGTTTCCGAAACCGTCGGTGGCGGTATTGTTGCTTAAGTCGACGTTGATGCCTTGGGTACTATAGTTGCCATCAATGTCTTTGTTCCGAGCATCCTTAGAGAAATGGGGAATTGATTAGCGCAATGCTGACCACTTTAATGGATTGAAATCTACTAATGGAAGTTTGTTGTCTGTTTTGACGAACGGTTAAGCTGGATATTGGGCCGGTATTTATCATTAAAGGCGTTTATCGCCGAATGTGTCGGCAGATTTCCACACTAGATTATTGGTTGAAATATGAGCAAAATTACTGTTCTAAGCTTTGTTCAGTTTACAGAATAATTAATTGAATACTTATCAATGCTGTTGAGCGCTTAGTTAGAAAGATCGCCAGTGCGTGGTGGACGACGTAAGTAAAAAACTCACGTTATTTTCTGTATACCGCTAAATGTAAGCTAATTTACTACTTATAATAGGAAGGACCCTTTATGTCAGCAGCCACTCATTTGCTTCAATATAATGTGACAGTAGCTCAAGCTCGCGAATTTATCTTAAGTTATATACAAACACCCGAAATAATTTACAGCACATCGCTTGCTTACGGTGTCACAGCAGAGATGCTGGCCGAAATTTACGGTGGTGTTTCAGCGAGTGATGTCGTTAACTTTTTTAATAGTCAAGGGCTAGATGGCAATGCGTTGAGTGATACTGGCACAGGCGCTTCTGACGGATCAGGCGGTGGAACTGATGATGGCTCTGGTGGAACAGCGGATGCGATTGGTGCTGATATATACAATGCTTCATCAATGTTCGCAGGGGTGCCTGTGGCTGGAATGATCGATCATGTCGATGATACAGATTGGTATGCCGTGTCGCTATCTGCCGGAACAGAATATACCTTTGATTTGAAAGGAACGGCAACTTCTGCAGGCACATTAACTGACCCACTACTAGAACTGTTCAATAGCTCAGGGCACTTGCTGGGAACGAATGACGATGGAGGCAGTGGTAATGATGCTAAATTAACTTATACGCCATCGACATCGGGAGCCTATTATATTTCGGCGGATGCCTATCTCAGCGCAACGGGCAGTTATCTGCTAGAGATGCAGGCCAGTTCTAATGATGTAGGTGCTGACATACACTCTGCTTCTTCTGTGAGCGTAGGGGCACCTATTACTGGAATGATCGATTATGCGCTGGATGCCGATTGGTACGCCATCTCTCTAACGACAGGCACAGAATACACTTTTTCTCTACAGGGGAATGTGCAATATGGAATCACTACGTTAAGTGATCCGTGGCTGAATTTATACAACAGTTCAGGCAGTTATCTAACCTTTGATGATGATGGAGGTAGTGGTACGGATGCTAGCTTAGTTTATTCACCCAGTACATCAGGTGTTTATTATATTTCTGCCAATGGTTATAGCAACGAAACCGGAGGTTATATCTTAGAAGTGCAATCGACTCTTATTGATATAGGCTCTGATACTTTCAGCGCATCTTCCATTTCTGTCGGCGGATCAGTCAGCAGCACGATTGACTTTGGCTATGACTCGGATTGGTTCTCAGTCGTGTTAGATGCGGGAGTAACATATACTTTTGATATGCAAGGTGCCGCTACCTCAATGGGGACGCTAAGTGATCCGCTGCTGAATTTATACAACAGCTCAGGTAGCTATCTAACCTTTGATGATGATGGGGGTACAGGCACCAATGCCAGCTTAACCTATACACCCTCATCTTTTGGGGCTTATTATATTGCTGCGAATGGATTCAATGATAGCTCCGGCAGTTATTCTCTGCAGGTGCAGGCTAATACCTTGCCCTCAGGATCTTTCTTCTACGACAGTCTAGACGGTGCTTCTGATACTGATACTTTTCAAGTGAGCCTGGTAGAGGGATATTACTATCAGGTTGATATCTACGGTGTCGATAGTGGTTATGGAACACTGGTTGATCCTACTGTCTCTGTTTCAAATGCTGAGGTGGGTTTTTATCAATCCGACGACGACGGTGGTATTGGGCTTGATTCATCGCTAGGATTTGTCGCTGAATATACAGGGGCTCATGTTATTACTGTTGGCTCCTTCTATGGCGATGAAGGTAGTTATGCACTATATTTTGTGTAACAGGGTTAACAAGGTGTACTCTTTATAACAGAGTACTGATTGAAGGCTGAAAACGAACAGTCATATGATAATCATCCTGATTACAGGTAACCATCACTAGGTTAATGGACTGTTCTCACTATTTTGTGTCAACAAGGCGGCAGTGGGTTATTACAGGGAAGGTAACCCCTGCATCTGATATGAGCAATGACTTGTCGAAACTGATAGTGAATTTTTGAAGGAGTAAGAAAATTATGAGTGCAACAAATTTTGATCCAGTGTCCAGTAACCTCTACGACTATACCCTTGGCAGTGACGCTGGTGGTGAAGTGACAGGGGATTCAGATATCAATACCGTGCAATTTGTGCAGCAACTATTAGCGAATGTGACCATTAATAAAGATGAATCATCGTCCAAATCAGGGGGAGAAGATGCCCGCTGGCAAGTGAACTACACATACGCGGAAGACTCTAAGGATGGTGGCTCTTCCAAAGATGGCGGTTCTTCTAAGGATGGCTCTAACTCTTCATTAGGGACTTCAACTCTAATAGGTATAGAGAGAATTCATTTCACTGATACTCACTATGCGTTGGATCTTGGAATAGAGCAAAATGCCGGCGCTGCTCTGGCCCTTCTCTATGCCGGGTTTGATGATGTTCCCGATCCGAATACTTTTGGACAATGGATAGCAGCGGCAGATCAATTGGGCGGGGCTAGTGATTCTAAGTCAGGCAACAATACGGTTGATCTAGCGCAATCAATGTTGGATTTCTACGCACCTACTGTGTCTAATACAGATTTAGTGAACATTTTGTACACTAATATCGTCGACCAGGCCCCCTCTGAGCAACAACTAGCAGATTTTGTCGGGATGTTAGAAAATGGCACCTATACTCAAGCGAGTTTATTTGCGATGGCGGCCCAATCCGCAGAAAACACGGTGCAGTATGTTGGGCTACAGTCAAAAGGTTTGGAATATACCCAGCAAGATTCAAAACAAGGTTAGTGGCATTTTACCAAGTGACTAAATGTATGGAGACATGTTCGATCAATGGAGAATCTATCGACCTGGCTAAAACGCGGTGATTGGCCTCAAATTAGTGAGTTCTTGTCTAACTTGGCAGAGCACAACTATGACAGTGAAGCCTTCTTTGCCAAAGGTTTGTTGTTAGTCTATGGGCCTAAAGAGCAGAGAGACGTTGACTTGGCGCTATCGCTACTGCAGAAAACATGTGCAATAGCACCCGATAATTTCAGATATCTAAACACATATTCTGAAGTGTTGCTACAAGCTAGACAAGCCACTAAAGCCTTAGAAGTAGCTTTACAGTGCACTGAACGTTTTCCTAATAACGCGATGTCCGCCATTGCCTTAGGGCGCGCTGCATGGGAGTGTAAAAATAGGCAAGTGGCTTATGGCAGTTACCAAAGTGCATTAAAACTATTGCCTAAAGATCAAGTGCTGGTTCGAGATCAAGTAAGTAAAATGCTGCTTAAACTCGCGCCCTTGTGGTGGAACCCGCTGGCAGGGCGTAGTATAAAGCTGGTTCGCAAAGGTCTCCAGCACAGCGATTTTTTGATTGCATGCAGACAAGATAAAGCCTTTCACCATCACTTCAATTTGTTTCAAGAGCCGACCCCACAAGCGGTTAAAAAAGAGCTCAAAAACGCGGACCGCTCGCCTTTAGAGAGTAGAAAAATAGAATGGGTGGTAGAAAAAAATGGCGAGCCAATCGGGCTGGCTGCCTTAGTTGATTTGAATTTCAATAACTCGCGGGCCGAGCTGTTAATTGGCTTCCCTGGGGAAGTATCATCGCTGGTGACTGTAGAGGCGACAATACTGGTATTAGAATTTGCCTTTTCTACCCTTGGATTATTTAAACTGTACAGTTATGTGTATTCGGATAACCCCGTCGGTCAGAAAAACACTTTGCGCTTGGGGTTTGAACAAGAGGGGCTATTGAGGTCACACGTCCAAGATCCGTCTTTAAAGGAGCGCTTAGACTTGTATCTTTACGGTTGCCTCCAACAAGATTTTTTTGGTAATACAGCACTGATGAAAATGGCAATGCGCTTGTTAGGTCGCTTTCCTCTGCAAAAAGAGGTAGAGGGAACCATCACCTTTCCCAGTTAGTTAACTATTAGAGCAAAGCTAAGTATGACTTTATTGCCCTATGTTACTTTTACTGCCACTAGCGCAGACGTTAGCTGGAGAGTAGTGACAGTAATAACCTACAGGCATTTCAAAAAGCGGATTAACATTAGTCAGCTCAATCTTATCTGTTGCATTGAGGGCATAGCAGTAAATTTAATACCCAGACTTGATCTCTGCAATCGAGATTTTGGCATTAATGTTCAAGCACAGTAATTTTTTCATCACTTTGTAACATGGGTATCAGGTTAGCCATTAATGCTTGACGTTCGCTGCTGCTATGCCAGCGCTGCCAATCTTGAATGCTCTTGTATTTGGCAATCACCACTCGATGATTTTTATCGTAACTATTGTGCAGAGAATCTCCGCTGATGAAGCCATTTTGCACGGTGGCCTGTGAGAGTATTTTATGGGAGACTTTATCGTAGTAGCTGGCAAAACCGTCGGCAATCTGACGCTCTATTATTACACTGACCATAGCTAACCTCCTACAGGGCAAGGTAACTTAAAGTCAGAGATAATCTCTCAGCTTATCCTTGCCAATATTCCTTTGAGTATAACATGTTGTTGGTTTTTGCTTGATAACAGAGGCTTAATAACTGAGCAGCAAGTAAAATACTGTTGAGTATTACGTCTGGTTATTTATTGTAATGCCCTATGTTTGATCCACAGCAGGGTATTAAGCCATTAGCTATTGTTGTCATATCAGCTGATATAATAGCAAAGCTGCATTGCAGTTAACTGCAGGGATTGAGCGCGTGATAAGTTAGTGCGCTTATTAATGCATGAAGAGCAAGGGGCAGCTTGCTCAGAGAGTCATTTTATCGTGACTTAACTGTTACTTCCCGTATGATCTAGCAGAGGCTGTCGCCTTTTATTTTATGCATCTTAATTGGGTTATTTGAAACATGTCTATAGAGCAACAAATTGAACAGATAGATAAAAGACTTCTCACCGCTAGATTACTCGATTTACCCGGTACAGTGATGTTTGGCCTGGCCATTTATGCGCGATTTTATGCGCAAGGAGATGCATTTGTCAGCTTCTTGAACACACCTAAAATTGTTGATTCTATGTTTGTTATTGGTGTCGTATTAATGGCTTGGGGTGGTTACCGGGTTTTTAAGCTCAAGCGCGAGAGAATCAGACTGCTGGCTGAAAGTCGAGTTTGATCGTATACGAATGCGATGAGGTCGCAATAACTGCGGTTCGTGCTAAAGCCTGCTGATTAGTGATTATTGAGAGTATCAACAGTAGAGACCTTAGCCGAACTTGAGCCTAAGCCACAAAAATACGACTTTTTTTGCTCAAATTTTTTCTCAGACGAGTGAGGTTTTCTGCAAAATAACGAAAATCAAGTTCAATAGAGAAGAATTAGGCGAAGCCTAAATCAGCCGGGGCTGAATCCCCGCAGCTGGTTACGTAAGGGGTTTGAAGCTTCAGTATACCCCTCATCGCGAAGCGAAATAGGGGTGACGAGAAAGTTTGAAGCGGGGC
>Ga0209292_1002714_pt1 | contig 20060 bp, 18 predicted proteins | sample GOMGulsemesocosm_2_FD_184634 | JGI IMG/M metagenome (GOLD analysis project Ga0209292, IMG submission 184634) | Methane-oxidizing microbial communities from mesocosms in the Gulf of Mexico - GOM9C Gulf of Mexico (SPAdes) (version 2) | ecosystem: Environmental > Aquatic > Marine > Cold seeps... | reverse complement strand
GGATTCTTGAATCACTTTCAATAATCTACCAACACCCGTTACTTTAAATCAATTACTTTCAAATTATGAAAGTTTAGTTGCATTATTCTTCATGGTAGCCCAGCAAACAATCGCCAATACTTACCGCAATTATTTTATTAACAATCTATAAGGAGACATCTAATGGCGTGGAGCTACCTTGTTATTGCGGGCATTCTAGAATGCGGCTGGGCAATTGGCATGAAATACACGGAGGGTTTTACCAAGCTGGCGCCATCAATTGCCGTCATCGCCACCATGATTATCAGTATCTGGCTACTATCGGAATCGATGAAAACCATTCCGGTAGGTACTGCCTATGCGGTTTGGACTGGCATTGGCGCAACCGGCGTTGCGGCGCTGGGCATGTTGTTTATGGGGGAGTCACGCGAGGTTATTCGGATTATTTGCTTGATGCTGATCATAGCCGGTATTGTTGGCTTAAAACTGGTCGCACCGGAAGCTGAGACTGCCTAGGCTTCACTAACATATCCCTTACGCAACAACAGCGGCTTAAATAATACTCTATTATGAGACTTATAGCGTTTTCAAAATATCACGCCAGCTGACAATACCAACCGGTTTTTTCATTGCATCAACAATAGGAATACAGGAAATACGGTGCTTATTAAATACCCCAATGGCCACTTTTATATCATTACCTGGCATAAGGGTAATTGGTCGGCGTGTCATAATCTGATGCGCTTTCCGATTCAACTCAGCGACCTCAGTAGCTGTTTCAGCAACAGTCCCAACCCTTGGACTTATTGCTCGTAATAAATCCCGATCGGAGATAATCCCCACTAACTCTGCATCTTCAACCACAAGCAAATGATGGAAACTTGCGTGATCAAATACTTCCTTGATCAACTTGAGCGAACAATCCATTTCAACCGAAACAACTTTTGTTGTCATGACGTCTTCTAGCTTCAAAACACTCTCCACTTCTCAGGCTCTGCTTACAACATAATCAATCGGCAGTTTTATCACTACTTTTAATCACAATCTAGTACGCTCAGACACAAAAAAGGGGCCAACGGCCCCTTTTTTAAGAGAAAAGCTTAAACCTATGACTCGGCTTCAGCGCTCTCTTCGATCAATGCTTTCATGCTCAGCTTGATGCGGCCACGGCCGTCAACGTCTAGCACTTTAACCTTAACCGTTTGACCTTCTTCAAGGAAGTCAGCAACATTTTCCACACGCTCATTAGCGATTTGGGAAATGTGCAGCAGGCCATCAGTACCCGGCAGGATAGTGATGAACGCACCGAAATCAACGATACGTGCAACTTTACCTTCGTAGGTCGCACCGACTTCAGCTTCAGCACAAATCTCTTCAACGAGGTTCAAAGCAACGTTAGCTGCTTCTTTGTCATCTGCGTAGATACGTACGGAACCGTCATCCTCGATATCAACCTGCGCGCCTGACTGCTCACAAATAGAGCGAATCATTGCGCCGCCTTTACCAATGATGTCACGGATTTTATCCGGAGCAACTTTGACAGTCAGCATGGTTGGTGCGTTATCAGACAGCTCTTCACGAGATGCACCAATAACTTTACCCATTTCACCAAGAATGTGGATACGTGCAGCGTGAGCTTGCTCAAGCGCCTGTTCCATAATTTCTTCAGTGATACCCTGGATTTTAATGTCCATTTGCAGCGCAGTGATACCTTCGTGCGTACCAGCCACTTTAAAGTCCATGTCACCCAGGTGATCTTCGTCACCCAGAATGTCAGTCAGAATAGTATGACGATCGCCATCCTTAACCAGACCCATCGCGATACCAGCAACAGGAGCCTTCAGAGGCACACCTGCGTCCATCAAGGACAAGCTAGAACCACAAACCGACGCCATAGAACTAGAACCGTTAGATTCAGTAATCTCTGACACGATACGAATTGTGTAAGGGAAATCTTCAACCGATGGCAGTACCGCAGCAATACCACGACGCGCCAAACGACCATGACCAATCTCACGACGCTTAGGACCGCTCATAAAGCCAGTTTCGCCTACTGAGTAAGGAGGGAAGTTGTAGTGCAACATGAAGTTATCAGTTTCGCTACCACGCAGGGTTTCCATACGCTGTGCATCACGGATTGTACCCAGTGTTGCAACAACGATCGCTTGAGTTTCACCACGAGTGAACAGCGAAGAACCGTGTGTTTTAGGCAAGTTGCCTACTTCAACATCAATCGGACGAACCGTTGTTGTGTCACGACCATCGATACGTGGCTGCCCATCCAGAATACGATTACGAACAACCGCTTTTTCCAGACCGCCAAACGCGCCTTCAACATCGCCAGCATCAACGTCATCGTTAGCCAACTGTGCAACAGCTTCTTTACGCAACTCGCCAACACGTGAGTAACGCGCCATTTTGTCACTGATTTGGTAAGCTTCAGCCAAAGGTGCTTCAAAGCCAGCTTTAACGCTGTCTTTCAGAGCCGTATTTTCTGCAGTAGCTGTCCAATCCCAAACGTCAATATCCACTGACTGAGCAAACTCAGTAACAGCAGAAACAACCGCTTGCATTTCAGCGTGTGCGAACAGTACTGCACCCAGCATCAGGTCTTCGTGAAGCTCTTTAGCTTCAGATTCAACCATCAATACGGCATCTTGAGTACCGGCAACAACCATATCCAGGTCACTGCTTTCCAGTGTTTCGTAGCTAGGGTTCAGCAGGTAGCCTTCTTCGTCAGTATAACCAACACGTGCTGCGCCGATTGGACCGCTAAAAGGAATACCTGAGATAGCCAGGGCCGCAGATGTACCGATCAGTGCAGCGATATCTGGATCCTGATTTTTATCAGCAGACATTACCGTACAAACAACCTGTACTTCGTTCATGAAACCTTTCGGGAACAATGGACGAATCGGGCGATCGATCAGACGCGAAGTCAGCGTTTCCTTCTCGGAAGGACGTCCTTCACGCTTCAGGTAACCGCCGGGGATTTTGCCCGCAGCATAAGTTTTTTCTTGGTAGTTAACCGTCAGCGGGAAAAAGTCCGCATCTGGACGAGCTGTTTTACGACCTACAACAGTCGTCAGTACAGCCGTATCACCAATGGTGACCATAACCGAACCAGTCGCCTGGCGCGCAATGCGGCCAGTCTCTAATGTGACGGTGTGACCGCCGTACTGAAACGTTTTACTTACCGGATTCACGGAAGCACCTCGGAATTTTTAGTTGATTAACGACGTAAGCCAAGCTGAGCAATCAGTTCTACATAACGGCCAGCATTTTTACGTTTCAGGTAGTCCAGCAGTTTACGACGCTGGTTTACCATGCGAATCAGACCACGACGTGAATGGTGATCTTTGTTGTGTTCTTTAAAGTGAGACTGTAAAGCTTCGATGTTTTTAGTCAGCAGCGCTACTTGAACTTCGGGAGAACCCGTATCACCAGCAGCTCGTGCAAATTCGCTTACAATCGCTTCTTTCTCTTGTGCAGTTAAAGACATTCTTTTTCTCCAAATGAATATGCATTAATTTAAACACTATGCGCCCCGTGCATATCTACAGAGACATAGCAAAACCGACTAACAGACCACCTGTTAACCGGTTGATACCAGACGACTCGGCGCAATACGCCCGTCATCCATTACTTCACCGATCCCCACAAATTCATTTGCAGTATCGGCGTCTTTATTAAACAGCACCACCTTGCCTTCAGCCGTTATATTCGGCACAAACACAGGCTGACCCTGTTTAAGATAACTCGCCGCAAGATCATTTAACTCAACCTTCGGCAATTCTTTTACGGCTTCCCAGGCTGGCTGCAATAATGCATCCAGTGTCTCGAAAACCTGCGCTGACTTACCCTCTCCATCACCAGAGTCGGCAGCCATCGCTTGTAATTCTTCCAGTGTCATCATGGCGGCTTCATCAAAACCACTGACACTTAAGCGGCGCAATGTTATCACATGTGCACCACAACCTAACAGCTCGCCCAGATCATCAACAAGATTGCGCACATAGGTACCCTTGCTGCATGTCAGCTCGATATCCAGTTCGTCATCTCTAATATCCAATAACTTTATGTCATAGATATGAATGGGGCGTGCTTTTCTTTCTACTTCAATGCCTTGTCGAGCCAGCTTATATAAGGGCTGCCCGTCTTTCTTCAGCGCAGAATACATCGATGGCACTTGCATGGTGTCGCCAAAAAACGTTTGTAATGCTGCTTCGACTGTTTCACGATCAAGCACCGGCACAGGCCGCTCAGCAATCACTTCACTATCAACATCGCCACTGCCGGTACGAATACCCAACTTGGCCGTGGTGCGATAGGTTTTATCGGCATCCAGCATGTATTGCGAAAACTTGGTCGCCTCACCCAAACAAATCGGCAACATGCCGGTCGCTAATGGATCAAGGCTTCCGGTATGCCCAGCTTTAGCAGCATTAAAAGCCCGCTTTACCCGTTGCAGCGCATGATTAGATGACAGCTGCAGCGGTTTATCCAATAAAAAGATACCGCTTATTGCGCGGCCTTTTTTACGTCGGTTAGCCACTTATTCGTCGCCAGATGACGAGTTGGAGCCCTGATCTTTTTTACGGGCATCTTCAATCAAATTACTCAGATACACGCCGCGCTCAATACTTTCGTCATAACGAAAGCGCAGCGCGGGTACGATACGTAATTTCATAGCGCGAGCCAATTTACTACGCAGAAAACCACCACCACGAGTAAGAATGCCTAACGTCTGCTTACGCTCGTCATCATCATTTTTACCGAGAATGGTGATATACACATCTGCATAGGCCAAATCACGACTGACATCCACGGCACTGACGGTCACCATACCCAGGCGTGGATCTTTCATCTCACGCTGAATCAGTCCCGCCAGTTCCTTTTGGATCTGATCTGCTACCCGTTGTCTACGACTTGAATCTGCCATGAGTATCGCACTCGCTTACAGCGAGCGCTGAACCTCGACAACGTCAAAGACTTCAATCTTGTCGCCAACACGCACATCGGTGTAGTTCTTCACGCCGATACCACATTCCATGCCGTTACGAACTTCACTAGCATCGTCTTTAAAGCGTCGCAGCGATTCCAGCTCACCTTCGTAGATCACCACGTCTTCACGCAGCACACGGATTGGCTTGCTACGGTAGATGGTGCCTTCGATCACCATGGAGCCAGCAATAGAACCAAATTTCGGCGATGTAAAGACATCACGCACTTCGGCAACACCGACGATATTTTCTTTGAACTCAGGTGCCAGCATGCCCGACAGTGCTTTAGTCACATCATCAACGATGTCATAAATCACGCTGTAGTAACGTAAGTCGATGCCACTTTTCTCAATCACCTTACGCGCAGAGCCATCGGCACGTACGTTAAAGCCAAAGATAACAGCACCAGTGGAAACCGCCAGGTTAGCGTCAGTTTCAGAGATACCACCAACACCACTGGAAACGATGACAACTTTTACTTCTTCGTTGCCAATTTTCAGTAATGAACTGCTGAGCGCTTCCAAAGTACCACGCACATCGGTCTTCAATACGATGTTCAGTACCTTCACGTCGCCCGATGTCATCTCGGCAAACATGTTTTCCAGCTGCAATGCCTGTTGTGACGCTTGCTGATCGACCTTCATCTGTTCGGCGCGGAACGCTGCTACTTCACGGGCTTTCTTCTCGCTCGGCATCACATAGAATTCGTCACCAGCTGCAGGAGTACTGGCCAGACCGAGGATCTCAATGGGAATGGATGGTCCGGCACTCTTAATCGGCTTGCCATTTTCATCCAGTAACGCACGGGCACGACCCGATACCTGACCAGCCAGAACGATGTCGCCCTGTTTCAGCGTACCGTGTTGAATCAACAGTGTTGCAACAGCACCACGTCCTTTATCCAGACGGGACTCAACAACCACTCCACGGGCAGGCACGTTTTCAGCAGCTGTCAGCTCCAGCATTTCAGATTGCAGTAACAAAGCGTCTAGCAGTTCATCAATGCCTTCACCCGTGTGAGCAGAAACAGGCATGAACTGCGTATCACCGCCCCAATCCTCAGGAATCACTCCTTTCGCAGAAAGCTCGTTCTTAACACGGTCAAGATCGGCGCCTTCTTTATCAATTTTGTTAATCGCAACAACGACTGGCACACCGGCTGAACGCGCATGTAGAATCGCTTCTTCCGTCTGCGGCATCACACCATCATCGGCGGCTACCACCAGAATCACGATATCCGTTGCCTGCGCACCACGAGCACGCATTTCAGTAAAGGCCGCATGACCCGGCGTATCCAGGAAACACACCATGCCTTTATCCGTTTCAACATGATAAGCACCAATATGCTGGGTAATACCACCCGCCTCACCTGCGGTTACGCGGCTTTTACGAATGTAATCCAGCAATGATGTTTTACCATGATCAACGTGGCCCATTACGGTCACAACTGGCGCACGAGGCACCTCGTCACCGCTCACATCTAACAGCTCTTCTACCGTAGACTGCTCAAGATCACGTGCATCTTCAAGCACATAAGCGCGGCCCATGTCTTCAACCAGCAACACCGCCGTATCACGATCAATGCTTTGATTGATGTTAGCCATCACACCAATTTTCATCAGCGCTTTAATAATAACGTTTGCCTTCAGCGACATACGTGACGCCAGCTCAGAGACGGTAATATTTTCGGGGATATGCACTTCTTTCATTACAGGGGCCGCAGGTTTGGCAAAGCCATGTTTTTTCAGGAACTTGGTTGGTTTAGCCAGCTTAGGCTTAACCAGATTGCGTTTTTTCACTTTAACGCCAGCAACCGGTGCTAGCTTATCATCTTCCAGCACTTCCTCTTCCCAGCGCTCAGGCTTAGGTTTGGGTGCGGCTTTTTTAGACTTTTTAGCGTCAGCGGCTTTGCGCTCTTCACGCTCAAGGTCTTTACGTTCCTGCTCGCTAAGCTCAACAGGCTGCACAGGCTCGCTAGAAACCGCTTCAACAGGCGTTACAGCCTCAGCCTTACCTTTCTTACTGTCAGCTTCCTTCGCAGCTTGCTCGGCTTCCATCTGCTGGCGAGCTGCTTCTTCTGCAGCACGTTTCGCTTCGACCTCTGCTTCTTCCTTAACACGAACAGCTTCGATCGCTGCAATACGCGCAGCTTCTTCGGCTGCAATTTTCTCGGCTTCGCCTGTTCGTTCGATTTCCTGCTCAAGAAGCTCGGCGTTTTTACCGGCTTCCAAGGAACTACGTTTCACGTAGGTGCGCTTCTTACGCACTTCAACGTTAACTGTTTTGCCGCCACGACCTTGCGATGAGCCACTTTTCAGCTGCGTCGTCACCTTTCGGTTAAGGGTGATTTTCTTCGGCGCACCATCGCTTTCGCCATGGCTACGTTTCAAAAACTCGAGCAGCGTTTGCTTCTCGTCATTGGAAACTGCGTCATCGGCACCGCTGTGCTTAAGACCCGCCTCTTCCATTTGCTTGAGCAGTCGATCGACGGGCGCGCCGACAATCTCTGCCAGTTTAGCTACTGTTACTTCGGACATGCTTAGCTCTCCTGTTCGTCAGCAAACCAAGGGGCACGCGCTGTCATAATCAAACTCGCCGCACGCTCTTCATCCAGACCTTCAATACCCAGCAAATCATCTACTGCCTGATCGGCCAAGTCTTCCATGGTGATGATGCCTTGACTGGCCAATACAAAGGCCAAATGCTTATCCATGCCATCCATTTCCAGAAGATCCTGAGCGGGCTCGGCGCCTTCTAGCTCTTCTTCAGAGGCAATCGCCTGCGTCAGCAATACATCTTTGGCTCGCAGACGCAGCGCTTCGACGATGCCTTCATCAAAGCCTTCGATTTCCAACATTTCTTCAAGCGGTACGTAGGCAATTTCTTCCAGAGAGGTAAAGCCCTCTTCCATCAGCAACACCGCAACATCTTCCTCAACATCAAGACGTTCCATAAAGCGTTCAACAATGGCGACCATCTCTTCTTCTTGCTTCGCTTCAGCGTCTGAAGCGGTCATCACATTGATGGTCCAGCCGGTCAGCTCACTCGCCAAACGTACGTTCTGACCACTGCGACCAATAGCGATCGCTAGGTTGTCGCCTGAAACCGCAACATCCATGGTATTGGACTCTTCATCCATGATGATGGATTCAACTTCAGCAGGAGCCAATGCGTTAATTACCATCTGCGCCGGGTTATCGTCCCACAGCACGATGTCGATACGCTCACCTGCCAGCTCGTTAGAAACTGCCTGCACACGCGAACCACGCATACCCACACAAGCACCAACAGGATCAATACGTCCATCGTTAGTTTTTACAGCAATCTTGGCGCGAGTACCGGCGTCACGAGCTGCGGCACGAATCTCGACAACCTGCTCAGCAATTTCCGGCACTTCAATTTTGAATAATTCGATCAAAAATTCTGGAGCCGTACGACTCACCACCAACTGCGGGCCACGAACCTCTTCACCAACGGTCACCAATAGTGCACGCAATCGATCGTTCATGCGGAAAATTTCTTTAGGAATCAAATGATCACGCGTCAGCTGCGCTTCGGCGTTGTTGCCAAGATCAATAATCACTTGGTCACGAGTTACTTTCTTAACGGTGCCGTTCAGCACTTCGCCAACACGGTCACGGTAAGCTTCAACAACTTTGGCGCGTTCAGCTTCGCGAACTTTTTGAACAATAACCTGTTTGGCTGTTTGTGCTGCGATACGACCAAACTCAACGTTTTCAATGGGCTCTTCCCAAACATCGCCAAGCTCTAAAGAAGAATCTTTTTCCTTCGCGTCTTCAGGCGTGATGTGCATCGCATCGAAAAACTCAATCTCTTTATCGCCTTCATCATGCACTGTCCAACGACGGAAGCTGTCGTAGTCGCCGGTCTTGCGATCAATAGCAACACGGATATCGACATGCTCGTCTTCCCCGTAACGTTTACGAGTGGCTGTAGCCAATGCCAGCTCAAGCGCTTCAATGATGACGCCTTCTGGCACGCCCTTTTCATTGGATACCGCTTCAGCAACCAACAATACCTCTTTACTCATTTTTTTCAGCCTCTTTAAAACTTCGCGTTTCAGGTCAACGAATACGTTTGACTAACGGCCCCTAAAAAAGGGGAACTATGTTTGCTTTTTCAATGGTTTCGATCGGCAGGGTATATTCATGCCCATCTACCACAACAATCACTTCATCATTCTCAACCGCGCTTAACACACCGCGGAAGTTGCGACGCCCCTCAAAGGCGCTGCGTAATTTTATTTTTACTGTTTCACCGGCATATTGAGCAAATTGCTCAGCAGTAAACAGCGGTCTATCCAAACCAGGGGAGGAAACTTCCAACGTGTACACACCCGTAATCGGGTCTTCCACATCGAATAAGCTACTAAGCTGTCGACTAACGGCTTCGCAGTCTTCAACACCAACGCCCGCCTCACGCTCAATATAAACACGCAGGGTTTTATCTCGACCCTGAACAACCATATCCAGCCCCCAGAACTCAAGCCCCAGACTTTCAACCACCGGCTTGACCAGTTCTGTTAAACCCATATCACTGATCACTAAACTCTCCTGTTACACTTCTTTCAGGTAAAAAAAATGAGCGATAACGCCCATTTATTAACCAGCAACAGTTATAGCTATGCCGTTTAGAAAGAAAAAGCCCCTTAAAGGAGCTTTTTCTTTCTAAACGCTGGCAGCGGATACCATTAGGCAACCACCAACCCATAACAGGCGTACCAACAAAGGTAACGAGACAACACGACCTTTAAATCATCTCTATCTCAAAACCCTTGAAAATCAAGGCGCTTATTATACATAAGCCGAAAAAAAATAACAGCGCAGTCCAAAGAAAAAACTCCTACTCACTCTCATGCGATGCAAAGTCAAAACCAACAACTTCCGCTTTGTTCGCCAAACCTTTTACATAACCATCGACAGCTTTCTGCCGCGAATGGTTAATCAAGTTCTGACTAATCCAGGTTTTTAAAATCTCAAAAGGTAAATCTTCGCCATCTTCTCGTCCGTCAACCCGAATAATATGGAAGCCTCCTCCCGTCTCGACTGGCTGATCAGAAAGATCTCCTTGACTCATTGCCATCAGCGCCGACTCAAAAGCGGGTACCGTCTGCCCTTTCGAAATTCGCCCCAGATAACCACCATTCTTAGAAGAAGCGCAAGCGGATTCTTGGCGAGCCATCTCTTCAAAACACACTGGGTCTTGCTTTATTTTTACAAGTACGGCACCTGCTTTCTCCCGGGCAGCCTCTCGTGCCGCCTGATCGGTCAAGGCCGCAGAGAAGAAAATATGCGAGACCTCACACTCCGGCGCTGTTGCAAAGCTTTCACGATTCTCATTGAAATAGCGTTTACAACTTTTTTCATCGGGGACCGGCACTTCAATTTTTTCTGCCAACAGTCTTTCGATTACCTGTTCAGGGTTACTCACAACACTAGCTCTGTCACACAACCCCCAACTTACCGCTTCCTGCAATAACAGCTCACGAGAAACCAACGCATAAACAGCTTCCTGATGCGCCTTCAACTCATCATCACCACCATAGCTTTGCATTTCCTGGTCAATTTGAGCAGGCGTAATCGCAATGCCATTTACGGTAACAAGTCCCTCTTCCGCTACGAACATACTCATACCTCAATTATTTCAACAGCCACGTATGACCGCCAGCAACCTAAACCGCTTCACTATTATCCAGCTCTGGCAAATATTTGGATTTCTTCATCCGGCCTTCCATGACCAAGATGGAAGTATGCATCCAGATTAGCGCAACCGTTGTAATAACAAACAACAAGATGAAACAACTGGTCCAAATACCAATAATGTCATTCATCAAACCAAACAGAATAGGCAAACAAAAACCGCCCAAACCACCTATCATTCCTACAACACCACCTACCGAGCCCACATGGTCCGGGTAGTAAACTGGAATGTGCTTATAAACAGCCGCCTTACCCAACGACATGAAAAAGCCCAAAACCACAGTCAAAAGAACGAAGGGCACCAACCCAATACCAAAAGAAAAATTAATCTCACCCTCAATACCCTGCACCGTATAGCTTGTTGCCGGGTAGGACAGCACAAAACAAATCACAACACTGGCGATAAAGGTCCAATACATTACCGCCCTTGCACCAAATCGATCCGACATCCAGCCGCCTAGCGCCCGAAAGACACTGCCGGGCAAGGCGTAAGCGGCGGCCAACATGCCAGCGGTTTGAATATCCAGCCCATAAACCCCGATATAATAGCGAGGCAGCCACAGCGCCAGCGCCACAAAGGCGCCAAATACAAAAAAGTAATACAACGAAAACCGCCAAACCTGCAGTTCTTTCAGCGGCTCAAGCTGCTCCTTGATGGCTCGAGGCTTTTCACCTGACTTTTTACGAGCCGCCAGCTTAGGGTCGTCTTTTGTAAACAAAAAGAAGATACAGGCCACTGCAAACAACGCGCAAGCGTAGACCTTTGCTGTATTCTCCCAACCGAGCGCCACCAGCAAAAAAGGCGCGCAGAAGCTGGTTACCGCAGCACCCACGTTGCCCATACCAAACACACCCAGCGCGGTACCTTGATGCTGTTTCTCATACCACTGCGACACGTAGGTAACACCAACAGCAAAGCAACCACCGGCCAAACCAACACCCAGTGCCGCCACCAGAAACATTTCGTAGGTTGTCACCGTCGAAAGCAGATAAGTCGCAACCGACGCCGCCATCATCACCAATGTAAAAATCAGTCGGCCGCCGTATTGATCTGCCCAAATACCCAGCAACAAACGGCTCAGGGAACCGGTTAACACAGGCGTCGCCACCAGCAGGCCAAACTGAGTATCACTCAGCCCTAACTCCTGCTTAATCTGAATGCCCAAAATGGAGAAAATTGTCCAAACGGCAAAGCAGCAAATAAACGCTATCGTACTTAACGATAAAGCTCGTGTTTGCTGGCCCCTTGAAACAGCCTCCATAATACGTGTATCCATAATGGTTAAGGGACGTAGATACCACTTCCCTATGAGAGCGTTTTAACCTAATATTTGCATATCATTGTTAGCTCCCAACACCTGTTTGAAATTGACTGCAGTCAAGACGAGAAAAAATGTCCGATAAAATCCCTTTTTCAGCCCCCGGAAAATTGAGCCCTGACCTCCTGTCACTGTCTCAAACAAGCAATCCTGACTCACCGGTTTCCTTATTTCAGAACCTTTCCGAGGACAACCTGCAGAATCTACTATCCAATTCAACCGTTCGCTCGGTAGAACAAGGTAGAGAAATCATTCAACAGGGTGACGAAGTAAAATATCTTTATTTTATTGTTGAAGGCAGCGTCAAGACGCTACGCTCAAGCATTGACGGTGACGAAGCCACCATTCGTATGCTCAAGGCCGGCGACACATTCATGGATGCAGTAATTTTTATGGGCGGCACATCGCCTATCCGTGCCACCGCCCTAAAACCCAGCAAGCTATTACTAATTCCAGCAACAATCGTTCGTAGCCAAGTTTTACGGGATGGGCAGCTCGGCGAAAACCTGTTGCACATCGTCACGTGGCACTACAAAAATGCAATGCAACAAATTGACAGCATTGTTACTAAAACACCTGTTGAACGATTAGGCTATTACTTCTTGAAGCTGCACATGGAGCAGGACTCTGAATCCATGGATATTAAGCTACCTTTCCAGAAATCTATGATAGCCAATCACCTGGGAATGAAACCGGAAACCTTCTCGCGGGCACTGAAAAAACTAAAAGAGATGGGGATCGACGTCGATCATGAGCACATCACCATGCGCGAAGCCTATTCACTGTGCCATTTCTGCGACACTGACACCGCTTATTCGTGCCCGAAGCAAGGCACCCCTGACTGCAAACCTGACGGCTGCAAATAGCAACCGCTCCTTCAAACTGGCAACTTAAGCCGGTAAAAACGGATAAAAATCTACCAAATCCCCTTCACTGATTTCAGCCACTCCCTCAGCCGCCACCGCCCAGGCGTTGGCCTGCATAAAAGCACTAACCATAAAGGATTGCTGTTTCGGCAGAATTTCAATTTCTCGCGTCGTATTGTCGGTATGGCGTGAAACAGCCCGCAAAAACATTCTAAAATCAGCCTTTTTATTATTTGAGCCTCGTTTCAATACACCATGCTTCGGCTCTTCCGGGGGCAATCCCTGCATCGCACGCATTAATGGATAAACAAAGAAACGTAAGCCGGCAGCTGTCGCCACCGGATTCCCCGGCAGGCCAACAAACAACGGCCCACCATCAGGCAATTTAGCAAACAGAATCGGCTTTCCGGGACGCATTTTCACCTTATGAAAAAGAATTTCCGCGCCCTTCGCCTCCAGCTCAGTACGGATAAAATCACAGACACCGGCCGAAACAGCGCCCGTCGTCACCAAAATATCGGCGCCACTCGCAATCATTTCATTTAGCTTGTTTCGAAACACTTCAGGCTTATCAGCAACTGTACCAAAGAAGGCTGAATCCGCACCTAATGCGGGCAGCATCTGACGCAAATAAGGTGCGCTCGCATTATAAATCTGCCCAGACTGTAACGTCTGGCCTAGGTCGTCGATCACCTCCAGCCCCGTCGATAACACCGCAACTTTTGGCTTACGAACCACCTCAAGCTGACCAATACCCAAGGTTGCCAAAGGCAGAATTTGTCGAACCTCAAGGCTGTCGCCAACACTCAGTACAACCTCATCTGCAGAAAAATCCGCACCAGTCAGCCGGATATTCTTACCTTCAGCAGATGGCCCCCAGAAAACAACAGAGTCCCCACGCATCTCCGTATTTTCGATCGGCACCACGGTATCGCAACCAGGAGGCATCGGTGCACCGGTCATAATCTCAAAACACTGCCCACCTTCCGGCGCCAACTCAGGCGCAGCTTCACCCGCAACAATACGTCCAGCAATTTGCAAGATTACAGGCGCAGCAGAACTGGCGTCAGCCAACTCAGCGGCGACCAGTGCATAACCATCCATTGCCGAATTATCAAAGGGCTGGTTTGCCATCGGCGCCCTAACATCCTGCGCACACGTTCGCCCAGCAACAGCCTCTAAATCCACCTGCTCACTACCTAAGCGACGACTCTCGCCGCAGCGTCGGATAATAGCTACAGCTTCTTCATAACAAATCATTCGGACATCTCACTTACAATTCTGATATTGGCATTAATTATCCAACAAGCAGCCAGATACAGACATTGATCACAGTCAACCTTCGTTTATAGCAAACCATTACATCCCCCTGAAATAGTTCAAATTAATTTCTGCTTTTGATTGTGATCAAGGATGCACAATGACCTCAACTCAATAATGGTGCCAGTTTAAAATGAACCCACAGGGGATATAACAATGTCTAAAAAATCAATTGTCGCCAGCTCAGCCACATTGGCTCTGGCATCTCTAGTTGGCGCAGCAGCTGCGCAAGCAGAATTCTTACCATCAGACGGTTTCTATGCTGATGTTCGTATTCGTCACGAAAACGTAGACCAAGACGGCATCGCAAAAGATGCTAACGCCAACACAATCCGTACCAAATTTGGTTACAAATCCGGTGTTTCAAACGGCTTCCAATTCCAAGTTGAAGGCGAAGATATTGCCAGCATTGGTAGCACCAAGTTCAACGATTCAAGTAATGGCAAGACCATGTACCCAGTTGTTGCCGATCCTGTTGGCACAGAACTGAACAAAGCATGGGTTTCCTATTCCGGTTTCTCTGACACGGTGATCAAAGTTGGCCGCCAGGGCATTAACCTAGACAACCAGCGTTTTGTTGGTACTGTTGGCTGGCGTCAAAATGACCAAGCTTATGACTCAGTTGTGATCAGCAACTCATCAATTGACAACCTGTCACTAACAGTCATTCATGTTGATAAAGTTAAGCGTATCTTTGGCGAAGATCACCCTTCAGCTGCCAAGCAAGGAATTGAAACGAATACCAACATCCTCAACGCTACTTACAAAGTCTCTGACTCACTGAAAGTAACCGGTTATGGTTATTTCCTTGATCATGACGACATGGTTTATTACGGCGCATCGTCCAAAACCATCGGCGTACGTGTAACCGGTAACACACCGCTTAGCGATGGCCTCAAGCTGGCTTATGAAGTCGAGTACGCCGAACAGGATGACTATAAAAACAACCCTGCCAGCTACGATGCAACTTACTACCATGTTGCGCCAACCCTTAAGGGTAACGGCTGGGCATTAGGTGTAGGTTACGAGTCTCTTGAAGGCGACGGCACAAAATCATTTGCCACCCCATTAGCAACCTTGCATAAATTCAACGGTTGGGCGGATAAATTCCTAGCTACACCAGCTAACGGCCTTGAAGACACTTATCTAAAAGCTGTCTACAAAGTTAAAGGCCAAGGCAACATTCTCGATGGCACTAAAATTGTTGCTATGTACCATGAGTTTGATGCCGAAAATGGCAGCATGACTTACGGCGACGAACTGGACATCGCGATTAGCCACCCTCTCAACGTAGGCAACATTGCATTCCTGAAAGGTGCATCCATTGCGCTGAAATATGCTGACTATGACGCTGATGACTTTGGTACTGACACTCAGAAACTATGGGTAACAACTCAGTTCAAATTCTAAAGCTGTAACCCGAACAACCGAATGCCCTTGGCGCCGGAGCAGATTTATTCTAATAATCTGACCCTCCCCGGCGCCAAAGGCAAACTAGAAGCGCATCACCGTACCTTTAATGATACGTTTTCGCTTGAGTTGTTCGGTCTTAACTCACAATCTGCTACCCTAAGTAAAATTATAGGGTAGCAAACCTCTCCTCGTTCGTTTTGCCGATGAGTGTTTGCCCCCTCAAACTTGTCTCTTCGGCAGAACTAACGTTTAAACGTTTCACTGCCATTACATGGTAATAACTCATGATTTCAACATTTCCTGACCTGCTCGAAATGGCAACATCCCAAGACCAACCACAGCGTTTGTTATTTTTGTTCGCTCAGGCCGAAGGCATCAATTCGCCAAAATCCAACAAAAAGAAAAACAAAGCCCAAAAAGGCACCATTACACCGGTGATGTGCGTTGATAAGTTACCTCAGGAAGTTGAATCCTTTGAAGCATTAATCACCGAAGCCGACAGCATTAACAAAGGCTGGAATTTCATTGTGATTGCGGGGCTCAGTGGAAAAAACAATGAAGCGCCAAGCACCGAAGATGCCGAACCTTATTTAAATCAGATGGTTAATGGCTTAGCCTCGGGTGAAGACCTGTCTCGCTATATCATATTTGATCGTGAACAGAACCCAATCATGATGCAGTAATATGCTCATATCTAATATTTAAAAAAGGCCGCATTAGCGGCCTTTTTATTGCCTTTCCCCCTCAAAAGGCTTCCCCTTCAAGCATCTGTAAAATCACTTGATTGACCCTTAATAAGTGACCCTCGTGACTGACATAATTATCCTGCTCTATGCAATACCAACACAGGTTACTCGGCATTCACAGAACAGACTTATACGCTTGAAGACTACAACAGCCCCTTTATCTCCCAACGTATTGATGCACTGAATTTCAGACATAGTATCAGCAAACCAGGCTGTTTTTAGTAGCTGGCATGTTGCAGGTGATCCGACCCTAATCATTATACGAGCAGGCACATTACGCATCGGGCTACGCAATGGCAGTTATCGTGACTTCTCGGCAGGAGATATTTTTATTGCTCAGGACAAGCTCTCTGAAAAGACGGTATTTGATGACCAGATTCACGGCCATACCGCACAATTAATCGGCGAGCAGGAGCTGCTCGCCCTTCATGTAAAACTAGCGGTGACCTAACTACCCGTTCACTAGGAAGTGTACATAAATACTGGCAGCGTAGCCCAACGCAATCACTGGCATCCACTTAAGGTGGGCGAAGAAAGTATAGTACCCACGCGCCTGCCCCATCAGAGCCACGCCCGCTGCCGAACCGATGGATAGCAAACTACCACCCACCCCAGCAGTTAACGTCACTAGCAACCATTGGGTTTCAGACATGGCTGGATTCATCGTGAGCACCGCAAACATCACCGGAATGTTATCAACAATCGCCGACATAATACCAACCAAAATATTGGCTGTGGTCGCGCCCAATTCACCATAGACAAACTCCGACGCCATACCCAGATAGCCGATAAAGCCCAAACCACCAACAGCCATAATCACGCCGTAGAAGAAGAACAAAGTATCCCACTCCGCCTTGGCAATCTTATCGAAGACGTCAAAGCCTTCTTCACCCTCACTGCTATCGTTACTTCCTGGTGGAATCTCTGTACTGAAAACCACTTTGTGCGATTTTCTGCGCAGGTAAAAACCAAATACTTTAAGGTAAGCAAGACCCATCATCATGCCAAACACAGGCGGGATGTGCAGGAAGTTATGGAAACAAACAGCTGTTACAATCGTAGCCAAAAACAGGAATACGATGGGAATACCACCAATCTGCAAAGCAGAGCCCTTGCTTTCGTCAGCCGTGGGACGCCCGGATGGCAAGGCAAAATGCATGATGATTGCAGGGATAACATAGTTTGCTACAGAAGGGATAAACAGTTTAAAGAAGGTCGTAAAATTAAGAATGCCCTTCTGCCAAACCATTAACGTTGTAATATCGCCAAAGGGGCTGAACGCACCGCCGGCATTAGCGGCAACAACAATATTGATACAAGCCAGTGTAATGAACTTAGGTTTCTCCTTACCCACGGTCATAACCACCGCACACATAATCAGTGCCGTGGTCAGGTTGTCAGCAACTGGTGAGATGAAAAAGGCCAGGATACCGGTAATCCAAAACAACGCTCGGTAACTAAAACCCTTTCCCACTAACCAGTTACGTAACTCCTCAAAGACGCCACGCTCAATCATGGCGTTGATGTAGGTCATCGCAACCAACAGAAAGAAGAATAACTCGGTGTATTCCAGGAAGTTATGGCGAATCGCCACCTCGACGTTATGGGGCAAGCCTTGAGAATTGTAGGCTATGGCTATCAATATCCAGATGATACCCGCAGCAATCAGCACAGGTTTGGATTTTCGAAGGTGTATGCGCTCTTCCAAAATCACAAATATATAAGCCAGCGCAAAAACAGCAATGGCGGTGTAGCCCACCCAATGGGAGGTTAGGTCAAGAGAAGTTGAACCAGCCTCTGAGGCGACAGCTAAAGCAGGCACAAAAAGACTTAGTAGGACGAGAACAAAAAATTTCATTTGAGTAACTCAGAATCAGATATTGTTATGCCTGCTAGGCCAGCGTGTTAAAAAGCGGATCTCACGGGATAAAACAATTATTAAAAATAAAACAAAGCCCAACAAAATCAATTCTGCTGAGCTTTGGGAATGTCCGGCCTGCTGTTTCAAACCAGACAAAAGCTTTAATAACTGCATGTTAAACCTTTATAGGCCTGCTACGCAGCTTTAAAAGACTTTAAATGTGAATATTCTCTTCAGCAAAGCGAATATCAACACCCTCAATTTCCGCCTGCTCAACCAACCCCTGAATATAAGCTTGAATGGCAAGGTGTGACGCGCGATTTACTAAATACCCACGCACTTTATCGGCGACCATGGAATACTCCAAAGGCTTACCGTCAATTTTGCGAGTGACGTTAACCACATGCAAACCGTAACGAGACTCCAGCGGTGCAGTCGCCAAACCTTCAGGATGAGCCATTAGCTGACGCTCAAACTCAGGTACTGTTTGGCCTTTACTGATTTGACCCAGCGAACCACCCGTTTCCTTAGAAGGACAGGCTGAAAACTCTTTAGCTAACTCAGCAAACAGAGAAGCATCGCCCTGCAGTTGCTCAATAATTTCTTTAGATTTAGCTTTAGCTTCATCACGACCCTCAAAGTCATCTTTAGCCGCCGCCAATAAAATATGATCCACTTCCATTAGCGGCACCGTGGTGAATTTTTCACGGTTGCTTTCAAAGAAACGTACGCAATCATCTTCGGTCGGATCATCATAAGTCACAGATTCAGCCATCAACTTCTGAAAAGCTTCTTCTTCGTTATCCGGCGCCGTGGCTAAACCCTGCTGGTCCGCTTCATCCAACAAAAGTTGGCGAATAACCAAAGCTTGACCAGCCTGTTGTACTGCCTGGTCCAGACTTGAACTTGGGTGATACTGCAACTCATTCGCCAGCGCTTCTTCGTCAATCACCTTATTGTTAACAGTGATCACTGGCAGCGCCTGTGAAGGTTTTTCATGAGTATGTGAACTGCATCCGCTCATAATAATTTCCTACCTTATCAAAATGACCCGGTTGGCTCGACGAATCAAACCAACCGGACAATCTGTACTTTTAACGTTGACGAACAATCTGATAACGACGTCCCAGATACCAGACCGGTGCACTGATAATGTGAACCAGACGAGTGAATGGGAAGACAACCAGCAGCGTCAGACCAAACAGCACATGCAGCTTATAAAGAATGCCAACAGGCGCCATGGCTTCTGCAGCCTGCATACCTTGGAAGGTGACAATGCTTTGCGCCCAATTACCCAACATAATCATCACTGAACCGTCCAGGTGGCTCATTGATGAGAAGATAGTCAACAGGCCTAATACCAGCTGAATCAGCAGCAGGAATAGCACAACAATATCTGACGTTTTAGAGGTTGCACGTACGCGATCATCCGTCATACGACGTTTAATCAACATTAGCAAACCAATCAGGCAAAGAACACCAAAGAAACCGCCACTCACCATCGCCAGAATTTGCTTATTGGCACTAGAGATGAAATGGTGATAAATCGATTCCGGCATCAACAGACCTACAAAGTGCCCCATCAGGATAAAGATCACCCCAACGTGAAACAGATTACTCGCCAGGCGGAAACCCTTCGTGCTTAAAACCTGGCTGGAATCAGCCTTCCAGGTGTAAGCCTCACGATCGAAACGAATCCAGCTGGCAATAAGCAGCACGGCAATCGCAACGTAGGGATAAATCCCAAACAACAAAAAGTTAAAATTTGACATAGTATTCTCCTTACAATCCCGCGACTTCAGCGGCATCCGCATCGTGCCAACGCATTGGCAC
>Ga0209292_1002706_pt1 | contig 20093 bp, 20 predicted proteins | sample GOMGulsemesocosm_2_FD_184634 | JGI IMG/M metagenome (GOLD analysis project Ga0209292, IMG submission 184634) | Methane-oxidizing microbial communities from mesocosms in the Gulf of Mexico - GOM9C Gulf of Mexico (SPAdes) (version 2) | ecosystem: Environmental > Aquatic > Marine > Cold seeps... | reverse complement strand
AGCACATAAAACTCAGCACCACCATTCCAACAGTGGCAAGTAATCGCATTAATACACCTGAGTTAGCGGAGTCTATTTTAGAAAAAGAATGGGCTGATATGATTTCAATGGCTCGTCCACTTCTTGCAGATAGCCACTTTGTCGCCAAAGCAAAAAACAATAACGCTCAAGCAATTAATACCTGTATTGCCTGTAACCAAGCCTGTTTAGACCATATTTTTCAAAATAAAGTCGCTTCTTGTTTAGTTAATCCATTTGCGGCACATGAAGATGAACTTGCTTTAATTCCCACAAACGCTCCTAAACGCATCGCCGTTATTGGTGCGGGCCCAGCAGGAATGTCTTTTGCTTTATACGCTGCACAACGTGGTCATTCTGTATGTTTATTTGAGTCTTCAGATGCTATCGGGGGGCAGTTTAATTTAGCCAAACAAATACCTGGAAAGTCTGACTTCACTCATACCTTAAGGTATTTTGAACATCAGCTTGATAAACATGAGGTAGAAGTAAAACTCAATACTTATGTAAACGCTAAAGACTTAACAGATTTTACAAATGTAGTGATCGCAACAGGTACTTTAGCAAATCACCCTGATATTGAAGGTATTGGTCATGAAAAAGTTGTGCCATATCAAGATATTTTAAATGGTAAGGTTATTGCTGGAGATACTGTTGCTATTATTGGTGCGGGCGGCATCGCTTTTGATGTTGCTGAATTTCTCACTCATGAAAAATCAACAAATGAAATAAAGCAGTTTTCTACTACCTGGGGAATAGATCTGACGTTAAAAACTGATGGAGGATTAAAATCTTCACAGCATCCCACATCCCCTCGAAAAATTTTCATGTTACAAAGAAAAATAAGAAAACCCGGTGCAAGCTTAGGTAAAACAACTGGTTGGATCCATAGAACTTCGCTTAAAGAAAAGAAAGTTTCTATGTTATCGGGAGTAGCATATGAAAAAATTGACGATAATGGATTACATATAAATATAAGAAAGAAACCGAGAACATTATCAGTAGATACGGTGATTATTTGTGCTGGTCAAATAGAAAATAATACGTTAAAACATGAATTACAGCATCAGTTTGCCGATATCACTGTTAATACCATTGGGGGCGCTGAAAATGCTCAGAAAATCGATGCTCAAAGAGCAATTGAAGACGCCTTAGCGTTAGCAAGATCAATTTAAAAAGGAACTATTATTTTGAAACTAAAACGCTTTTTAGTGACGAACAACCCCATTAAAACATTCATGAGTCTTAGCCTATTAGTTATTATTATAACGTTAAGCACTTCACTCATGTTATCTAAGCCAACGTACGGTAGTGATTGGTATAAAGAATTTAATATGAACAAGATAGAACGTTTTTCCAAAACGTTTAACTCAAATATCACCTTTTATAAATCGTCTGCAAAAATTAACACACCATCGATGGTTTTAATTCATGGTGTTGGTGGCTCTGCAGCAGACTTTAAAGATATTGTTGAGTTTTTATCACCACACTACCAACTTTTTATTCCAGACCTTCCAGGTTATGGTCGTTCTCAAAGTACGGAGAACCTTTTTCTCCCTAGTAAATATGCTTTAGCTTTAGCTGAAGTCCTTCCTAGCCTAGTTAAGAAAAGTAATATTATAATAGGCCATTCTATGGGTGGGAATATCAGTACTCAATTGTCTCTCAATCACCCTGAACTTGCTGAAAAACTAGTGTTAATAGATGCCGCTGGTTTTATTAACAAATTCTCGTATAGCCAATATATAGCAACGAATTATGCAACCGATAAAATAGCGCTAGTTGAAAAGGAAATACCGTTATTCAAAGGGCTTATAAAAACGGTTAACGAATACCTTCCTGACCCAACTAAAATACTCCTTGGTGATGCAGGACGTAAATACATTTTAGGAGATAACAGTACCATTATTTCTGCGCTTGCTGTATTAGAAGAAGATTTAACTGACCTGATTAGAAAGCCAGCGCCTCCTACCCATATTATTTGGGGCGCTAAAGACAATGCAATGCCGGTTCAGGTCGCCGGTTTACTTAGTTTTTTATTAAAAACAGAGTCAGTTCTCATTTTTGATCAAGCGGGTCATTCACCTCAAAAACAATTTCCGTATGAAGTTGCTAATAGCATTATCAATTTCGTAGAAAGTAATAACAATGTTGCAAAGAACAAAATATCAATTAAGAAAATCAATACAAATGTAACTATTGATTGTAATAAAAATCAAAATGTTATCCAACTTTCTTATAGGCAATACGACAAGGTAACAATAGAGAATTGTAAATCAACTCAAGCCATTAAAAAATTAACAGCCAGTCATCTCAATATTAAAAATTCAACCGTTAAGTTTAATAATTTACAGATCACATCCATTAACCATTTTAGCTTTGTTGCTCTCGATTCAGATGTATCAATTTGGGGTGGTAGATTAGAAGGTGTTTCACTTGGTTATATCGAACAAAGCAATGTTGAAATTCATGGTGCTGACGTATATGTGTCGAATGCACTAGTGGTAAGTAACGAGCCCGACACCATGAATGTATCTCTGAATCAAGTATTTCAAAACGGTAGAAAATTTAACTGGCACGGCATGATAAAGGTTGGTTTTTAGTCAACCTTTATCATAATAAACAACCACTTATATAAGTGGTTTAACTGCAATTAAATTGATCAGTGTTTCTTCACGTTCTTGGGGTGGCTTAATACCAAACCAATTCTCTTTAATGGCTAAGTCTTCTCTGCTCCACCATAAGAACGGGTAAGAGACTTGCTCTTCATTTACTTCAAAGCCAGAACCTTTCACTAAGTCTAAGTACTCATCCGCTGTTTTTTGTACGCTCATCGGATGGCGAAATAACAACTTTATGATCCACGAATGAATATAACGTTTGGTTGATTCAGCAAACAATAAAACCCCACCAGGTTTTAATATTCGTAAAAACTCAGCTAACGCTTCCGGTTGATAAATTAAATGATGGAAGGTTTGATGACAAAGCAACATATCAACAGAGTTATCTTCTAAGTTAATCATTGAACTTGAACAACGTACATATTCAACGTGTTCTATGCCATGTAAATCAACTTCTTTCTTTGTTTCATCTAGCATTTCTTGCTCAATGTCCATCGCGATCAAACGTTTAGGTTTGTAGCGATCATTAAGCTTTTTAAGAGATCGTCCGTAACCACAACCGACATCGGCGATCACATCAAACTGTTGTTTATCTGCCAGTAATGTCGTTAAATCTTCTAATGCGACTTCAAGAACATAGTCTGTCCAAGTTTTACTGCGCAAAAACCATTTACCAAATGCAGACTCAGGTACATGAGCTTCTGCTAGTACGTTTTTCAATTCCATTTTATTTATGCTTTTATTATTTGAATTTTTTAAAAATTAATGAAGTATTAATTCCACCAAAAGCGAAATTATTACTCATTACGTAATTCGTTTCAATTTCACGACCATCTTCTCGAATATAGTCTAAATCACCACATTCGGGATCAATGTTATCAAGGTTAATGGTAGGAGCAAACCAACCATTATTCATCATTGAAATACTCGCCCATGCTTCAATTGCGCCACAAGCACCTAAGGTATGACCTAAATAACTTTTAAGTGAGCTAATAGGTACATTTGCAGATATAGCCAGTTGAGTCGCATTTGTTTCAGCAATATCTCCCCTGTCTGTCGCTGTTCCATGAGCATTCACATAACCAATTTCACTTGGTTGTATTCCTGCATCACGAATCGACTCCGTCATGGCTACCGCCATAGTTTCTTTGGTCGGTTGTGTCACATGCACGCCGTCAGAATTTGTTCCGTAACCGACAACCTCAGCATGAATAGTAGCTCCGCGAGCTACTGCGTGTTCGTATTCTTCTAAAATAAGTGTACAAGCCCCCTCACCTATAACTAATCCGTCGCGATCTTTATCAAAGGGTTTAGGGGTTGTTTTCGGGCTATCGTTCTTTGTTGTAGTTGCATATAAGGTGTCAAAAACCACCACTTGGCTAGGACAAAGTTCTTCACCACCACCAGCAACCATCATTTCTTGACGACCAAATTTAATCGCTTCGTAAGCATAACCAATAGCTTGAGAACTAGAGGTACAGGCTGAACTTGTGGTATACACACGGCCAGATATGCCAAAGAATACACCAACGTTTACCGCGGTTGTATGACTCATCATTTTAATATAACTCGTCGCATTTATCCCGTTCATATCTCCTGACTTAATCAAGTCACCAAAGGCAACCATAGGCTCACTCGAACCAGCCGATGAACCGTATGCAATACCCATTCTACCTGATTTAATATAGGCATCATCTAATAGGTCAGCATCTATCAACGCTTGTTCTGTCGCACTAGTCGCCATTAACGAAATACGACCCATTGAACGTACCTGCTTACGTTTATAATGTGCAGGCTTTTCAAAATCTTTGATTGGTGCAGATAAGTGCGTATATAAACCTTCAATTTCTTTTAAAGATTCGTTAACTTCAACGGCATTATTTTTCTTGCGTAAATTAGCTTCAAAGTCTTGCCAGTTATGACCAAGAGAAGTAATTGCAGACATTCCTGTTACAACAACACGTTTCATTATTATTAATTAGCCTCTTTTCTATCGATTTAGAAGTGCTTAGCGCCCTCTAATTATTTTGTTATAACTGATCAGCTAAAAATTTAGCAGGATTTTCGGGTTGAAAAACATTCACTCGTGCTGATGCAATTTGTTGGTCATTCACAACAATAACGCAATCAAATGCACTTAAACCTGACTCATCTCGATATAATCGAGTAACGGTTACAATTAATTCCATACCCGTTTTAAAAACAGGAAACTCACATTTATATTTTCGTGTACTGACTAAAAAACCGATTTCTACCTGTCTTCCTTGCTGAATTTCATTCGCATTAGCATAAGCCGCAATACTCTGTGCCATATATTCGATACCAACATAACTTGGTACACCCAATAAACTGTCGTTATACAGTAGGCTTTCTTCGGTAATTCTATGACGACACGTACCTGACTCTTCATCAAATGATAAAAGTTCATCTAACAATATCATGGGTGCTGCGTGTGGTAACACGGCTTCTATGCTGTAATTTTTCATGTTATTTTCCAATGAGAACACTCACATTATTTCCACCAAAAGCAAATGAATTAGACAAGCATGCCTTTAATTCAACATCACTTTTTTGCCCAACTTTAGTCAAAGCTATAGCCGGTATTTCGTCATCAACTTCATTATCCCAACAATGAGGGATAAAAATATTATCGTTGTTTTGCAACATTAGCCAACACAAGCCAATTTCAGTTGCACCCGCGGCTCCTAAGGTATGCCCAATCATGCCTTTTACTGAACTACATGGGGTTTTATCACCAAACACATGGTTTACAGCAATAGCTTCCATCGAGTCATTTTTACGGGTAGCAGTTCCGTGAAGGTTAATGTAATCAACATCTGATGCCGACAACTTAGCTTCAACCAAGGTTTGCTTCATGGCTGATACTGCACCTTCACCTTCAGGGTGTGGTGCTGACATATGGTGAGCATCACTTGTTTCACCACAACCGAGCAACTTAATCGTGCCTTTATCTGTTCTTAATATACATAAAGCAGCAGCTTCACCTAAATTAATACCATCGCGGTTTTTACTTGACGGCTGGCAAATATGGCTTGAAGTAGAGTTTAAGGCACTGAAACCATTCACGGTCATCCCACACAATGAATCTACACCACCAACAATAGCAGCATCAATTATACCGGCATGGATCATTTCTTTTGCGGTAATAAATGCCTTAGCACTTGAAGAGCATGCGGTAGAAATAGTGAACGCGGGACCATCAACATCAACTTCGTCACTAATAAATTCAGCAAGATTATACATTTCTTGCATTCGGTAATCATAGTTTTCCGGAAATTTTTCATTATTATTCAGCGATTTTACAGCTTGCTCACCTTCAAAAATTCCTGAAGTACTCGTGCCAACAATAACACCGATACGATCAGCAGATATTGATTTTTTTAGATCGATAAGTTCAATTTGCAATGACTTTAGCGCAAGTTTTGCTAATTGATTGTTTCTGGTGTTTAAGTGTTTATCATTGATAATATTTGGTAGTTTAGCGGTAACTTCACCAACAAATACACTCCCCTGATTTAACCAATTATCACGTTTAACTAAACCATCACGTTTCCCTGACAGCATATTCTGACAAATGTCTGAATTGTTATTTCCCAGCGCATTGACCAAAGAAAAATCGCTTAGATAAATAGTTTCTGTTTTTTTATTTGTCATTGAGTCTCTCAATTACTAATTCGTACTGTTCCATTGTATTCGTTAACACGATTTTATTATCAAAGTACCTGATATTTACAATGGTTTTATTATTGTGTTTTATTTGTCTGTGCTGGTTGCCATTTTTATCGATAGTTACATCTAATATATAATTATTAGCTAAGCCTTTAGTTATACTTTCTTCTGGCCATTTAACCCACTGAATATCTCTAATAATTTGTAACACGACTATGTTACTAAATTGCTGACTCACCAATTCATACAAGCCTTGTTCTTTGTTCCATTTTGCCTGAATAATAGGTAAACCGCTGTAGGTCATGGCAACCATGTTTAAGTTTTGGCTTGAAAACTCAAGTTGAGATATTAATTTCTGCTCATCTGAACGAATAAACGTTAACGACTCTAATAATACCTGTCCGGTTAATGACTCTGGCACCTGTTGCAGCTTATAAAATGAAGGGTTAGCTATTAGTTCATTTTTTAAAATTGAACAACCCGACATAAAAACTAGAAATACGGCTAAAAAAAGTCGTTTAGATAACGAAAAATAAGTCATTACTGTGTTATTTCTTCTTCGTTACAAATATCGACTAAAGCTGCTAGTCGTCGTTCTGTTTTGGCTACATATGGATTTTCGCCGTCCCATGCATATCCAGCTAAAATCGAACAGATCATTCCTTTAACATCGTTATCTTCTTCATGGAAAAAAATAACATTTTGTAGATCAGTATCATACCAAGACATAACAAAATGCTTAAAAACTTCAACACCCGCTTTTAGTTTATCGCTATAGTCTGTTTCCCAGCATACCTTTTCGCCACTTAACTGACGAGCCAAGGCATTCGCAGCAAGCGATGCTGAGCACATTGCAATAGTCACTCCTGATGAGAAAACCGGATCAAGAAATTCTCCTGCATTGCCCAATAATGCAAATTTATCGCCGTACAAACTTGTTACATCAGACGAGTAACCTTGTAAGGCATTAACTTGCGTTGCCTTTTTATGATTTTTGAGCAATGTTGCAAGATGTGGTTCTTGGCTAATGAACAAATCAAGTATTTCTTCATTCGAAAGTTCTGGGTTTTCATCGAAATAATTAACGTCACCAACAACTCCAAAACTGCTAGTGCCATCAGAAAAAGGGATTAGCCAAAACCAAATATCATTATGTTTTGGATGAACCGTGATTAAAATCTTATTTCGGTCATAACTTTCATCAGTAATATTATCTTCCATATGACAAAAAACAGCTTTTCGATTAGATAACGTACTCGGTAATTCCAAAGACAATAACCTTGGTAATACTCGACCAAAACCACTCGCGTCTAATACAAATTTCGCTTGAATGTTTGTCGTTTTATCATTTTTCTTAACCGATAGTGTTGCAAACTCATCTGAAAAAGCGATATCAGTAACTTCATGGTTATAACGAATATCCGCGCCAAGTTCTGCACTACGATCCGCTAATAACTTGTCGAATACGGCACGTTTAACTTGATAAGTTGTTCCGTGACCTTGGCTGAATTTCTTTTTAAAATCAAAACTTGAATGCTCACCATCTCGATAAAAAGCTGCGCCGTCTTTAAATTGAAAACCAAGAGCGTCAGCGTTATCAATAACGGTATCTAACATGTCTGCTTCTTCAATAAAGTTCATACAATATGGTAGTAGACTTTCACCTATGGAAAACCTTGGGAAACTTTCTTTTTCTACAACAATAACATTCCAGCCTTTATTAACTAGTATGCTAGCCGCCACGGCACCTGAGGGACCTGCACCAATAATTGCAACATCACAGTTTTCAACTTCAGTCATTTCGACCTTTTCCTTCTGATATATAGGTAATAATAGGGGAACATAAAAATGTAATAACAATGCCTACAAAAACGGTTTGTCCAAAACTCGCAACTGCAGGCGTTGAACTAAATCCAAGCATAGCAAACACAAAAATAGAGCTACATGCCGACATTAATGTTGTTTGAGTAATTGATTCCGCAAAGCCATGTTCGGCATAAAACACCGAATAATCAAGGCCTAGTGCTAATATAACTAGCCCTGCAGCAACATTAAATAAATTTACTGTGGTTTGTATTAAACCACTAACCAACATAGCGATACTAAACGCCATCACAGGAACAAGCACTCCAACAAGGGCTTTTTTCCAACCATATCGAATTGTAAATACGAAAAAGGCCGCAACAAAAGCAATAGCAAAAACGATTAACATCACTTGCCTGAAACGGCTAAGGTCGCGTTCAGCATCTGCCAATGTATCCACAAAAACACTCTGTTCGAGTGATGCTAGTCTATTCGATAGCGTGGTAACATCGTTAATTCCAGAAAATCGAATGACCGAATATACCGTACCTTCATCTTCTAACCATAGGTGTTTAAACATTTTTCCTAATGGTGACGTAAGCCAGATATCCGGTGTTAAAAAATCATCCGTAACTTGCTTTACTGTTACCTGCGTGCCTAATAAAGCAGATAATTGTGAAAATTGTCCATTTTTATTCGCATTAACGAGTAACGAGTTATTCATCTTTTGTTGTTTAATGGAAGGTAACCAATTAGAAATGGCTTGATAACTACCAACAACATTGTCATCAATCAATTGATTCAACGTAGGAAGTAATAACTCTTCTTGTTCAAGCAATGCTTGTGGGGTTTGTCCTTTGATTAACAAATACTGATTATCAAATTTTTGACCTAATACTTTTTTCACTTGTGTTTCATTTTCTTTTAAGGCTGATGAAACCTGATAAAAGGTTTTAGGGTTATCTGAGAAATCAATAAATAACATATCAGCAATAAAACCGGCAAAAACACAACATACAACTAAAGGAATTACGCTCTTTCCCATTAACCTATCAAGTAAACGTTTATGCAATAAGTTGCATTGCTTATATAAAACAGGTGATTTAGTTCGACTAAAATCAAGCTTATGATGCAAGGCGGGATATAACAACAATACTGTTACTAATGCTCCGAAAAGTCCGAAGATGGTAAACACGGCAATTTGTTTAAACAAATCAATAGGCACAACAACAAGGAGTGCATAGCCTAACGCTGTGGTAGTAAAACTTAATAATAATGAAATACGAATAGTCGATAATGGGGAACGCTTTTTAGGATTTACATACTGTAATTCGGTAAAACTATGAAAGCTATAATCGACTGCGATACCGACCAGAGTAACAGCAAAAACCATAGTCAATATATTCACCTCTACAAAGAAGATATTGAGACCGATTATTCCGTATAAGCCACTTATTGAAATGAGCATTAATGTGGTGATAACAGCTGATATTCTTCGATAAGATAAATAAATTAACAATAATGTTGCCAACATAGACAAGCCACCAAGCCACTGCATTTCTGTTTGTGCAGTTCGACTTGCATCATCGCTATAAAAAATTCCTCCGGTTCTTATGTACTCTATGCCCTCTTGCTTTTTAATTTCATTTAACTGGGCAACAATAGATTTAGCCACGTTAACATTCAAAGCTCCTTCAGGTGTATTTAACGTCACCAATACATAGGTTAGTTTTTCATGCGATATAGTTAAATAACCATCGTTTGACAGTACAATTTTGTTTTGTGGAAACGGAGAACGATTCAAATAATTAGCAAAGGATAACGTAGGATTTATTTGCAGGGTGTTAGCGACCAATTGATCGCCAATTTGATTGATTAATTCAAATTGTAATTGGAAAGTTCTATTTTTATCGTTATCTACTAATGATTGTCTGAATTCTGGTGATAGTAGCTGATGTTCAAAACCTTGGTAGCTGTTAATCATAGTGGTTTGGTCAGGGATAATACTGAGCTTACCAACAACACCATCTACACCAGAAATATTGTTTGCCTGTTTTATAAATGCTTCTGCCGCTTGGCTTGCGGTTAAAAGTTCTTTATGGCCAATAAGATATATCTGCTTGGTATTTGCACCTGCGTTTATTTTTTGTTGAGCGGCGTACCAAGAATTATCTGTTTGCTTTGTGAATAAAGACGTTAAGTTCGCATTAATCTTTATCGGTTCTGTCACTAATAAAAACAGTAAAGTAAAAATAAAAATAAGGCACTGTGCGCACCATATCAGTAATTTTTTATTGGATGATAAATTCGTTAACATCATTTTCTGATAAAGTTGTTGAGGTTTGTGTTAATTGAATTTTAGTTATGTTCTTTTGAGCATCGGTGATCTCAACATGCCTAATCGTTGCTATTTCATCTAAACATAATTCTAACGTTAAAATAGCTTTCGATAAGACAGTATCTTTAGGCTTTAGAGCAACACAATGTTCGTTTTTGTACGATGCATCCCATTGTTCTTCGTCAATATTCCCAGTAAAAATAGTGTTAATTAAGGTTTCAATACTAGCGTGTGTTGCCACTTTATTATAAATTTCATCAATACCGTACTGTGTTTTTATTTGTGCCTGTTGCCATACTTGATTGTCAATAATCAGAAGCTTGGAAAATACCGGTGTATTAACTTGCCACAATACATTCCCCTGATTAATTTTAATAACCCCCGTTGATTTAATAGGAGTAGATAAAAAGGAAAAATGCTTTTCTTGAGTGAATGATGCAATCCCTTGTTCTGTTTTAAACGCATCAATCACCTTTGTCTTATTCTGTACAGACGACGGCTTTACTTGTTCCGTGTCAACCACAGCAACGTCCTGTGCAAAAACGTTGCTAAGGCAGCTAAAGTAGATAGTAATTAATGCGATTAAAAATCTATTCATGATTTATATATGGCGCCAGTTTTTCTAATAAAATTGCAGGTGATTCGTATTGCATTTGGTTCGATGCTATTTCAACAGCAACTTGCACACTATAAGCCTTGGTTAGGGTTTCACCTGTTTCTACATTGAAGATTTTGTAAGAGATTTTCAAACGTGTTTCGTATTCAACAATGGTCGCTTCTACTCTTACCTTGTTACCAAAACGTGCCGGTTTTACGTATTTAAGGCGCATGTCGACAACAGGCCACAAATAGCCTGATTCTTCCATGTCGTTATAGTCGTATTGAAAGCTGCGCAATAAATTACATCGTGCATCTTCCATATACTTTACGTAATTTCCGTGCCATACAACACGCATAGCATCAACATCGTAAAACTGTACATCAATCTCAGTTGATACGGTATGAATGCCTTTATTTTTTCTCATATAGTGTCCAACGTTCTTCTTGGATATAACCAATAGTCTGTCTTAATAACATATCCGTTGGGCGGTCTTCTTCTAATAAATCAAAGAAACTAGCAATATCATTTACCATCTCTCTTACATCTTCGGTTAATGAATCTATTGAAAGTTCTTTAGCGATTACGCGAAGGCGAATACCCTGTACTGAAGCAAGTAAGGTAGCGGCTAAAACTTGCTCTGTTAACTGTAATATTCTTAAACAATCACGTGCAGCAATAGTACCCATACTTACTTTGTCTTGGTTATGACATTCAGTTGAGCGAGAAAATACACTCGCAGGCATGGTTAGTTTCAATGCTTCCGCAGTCCAAGCTGAACAACCAATTTGAATAGCTTTAAAGCCATGATTGATGTGTCTTCTATCACCTTGAGCAGCAGTAAGGTTAGGCGGTAATCCATGGTTCATTTTAATATCAACCATAGTGGCAATTTGTCTATCAGCTAAGTCTGCTAAATTCGCCACACAATTTTTCATAGAGTCCATTGCCATGGCAATATGTCCACCGTAAAAATGGCCACCATGAAGAATATGTTCACCAATCCCATCAATAATAGGATTATCGTTCGCACTATTCAGTTCATTTTCAATCATGCTACGTAACCATGGGAGGCTGTCTTCAAGCACACCAATAACATGCGGTGCACATCGAATTGAATAGCGATCTTGTAATCGATGCGAGTTACGAGGATGTTCATGATGATTCAAGTCATCTTGAATCCATTTTGCAATACGGTTTTGCCCCGGATGTGGTTTTACACTAAATAATATATCATCAAAATGGTTACTGTTACCCTTTAGGGCAAGACTCGACAATGCAGTGATCCTTGCCATCAGTTTTGTTGCATATTCTGCACGCTTGAATGCCGTACATGCTAATGCCGTCATAACTGCCGTACCATTCATTACCGCTAAACCTTCTTTAGGTCTTAGCTTAATAGGTGTTAAACCTTCTTTTTCGAAAGCTTCACTTGCGCGAACGACTTCACCTTTATAATAAGTATCTCTTTCGCCAATCAATGTACCAGCAACATAAGATAAAGGAGTAAGATCTCCACTTGCACCTACGGAACCCTCTTGAGGGATAACCGGTAAAATATTACGATTAAGAAGTTCAACTAACAGGTCTAATAGATTCCAACTAACCCCAGAATAACCACGTGAAAGCGAGGCTAAGCGTGTAGCTAAAATAGCACGTGATTGTTCAGGAGTGAAAAAGTCTCCTAAACCACAACCATGAAAACGAGTTAAGTGCATAGGTAGCTCTTCAACTAAATCGTATGGCACTTCAAACATAACTGAATCGCCATAACCTGTTGTTACACCGTATATATGTCCTTCTTCTTTCAAAATTTTATCTAAAAAACGTACACCTGCATCAATGCGTTCTTTAAAATCTTCTGCTTGAGAAAGTGCAATAGGGTCTTGAGATTTCGACACATTAACAATGTCTTCAATCGTTAAGTTACCTTCACCAAATAATATCTTTTTATTAGCTTCGCTATTCACTTAGCGTGTCTCCAAAATGTATAATTTATTGATAACAACATTTAGCCATTATCGTATATCTATAAGTTGTTATTTACTTGCGCCAAAAGCCGAAAAAATTAAACCATTGATAAGGTTCTTTACGACAATAAAACTCTAATCGTTGTGCGTATTTAGTCGCTAGGCCAGAAAAATATTCATTTCTTTCTTTACGTTTTACTTTTTTAGGTTCGGCGAACTCTTCAACATAAGCTGAATAACGCCCTTGCTCTTTTAAACAAAACATCAGGAATACTTTACAGTCCATGATCGAAGCTAACGCAAAAGGCCCTTTAGCAAATGGCGCTTCTTCACCTAAAAACGGAACATTGTAAACACTATCGGGGTTATTTACCGACGTACGATCAGCGAAGATTACAACGGCTTCTCCATCTTCAATTTTTTGTTTTAATTGAATCGAGTCCGCTGGCCCAAAATTATTAATATGAATAAAGTTAATCGCGGCGTCTTGATTAACTTTTTTAAGAAAGTTATTAAACGACGGTGTATGTTCGTTATAGGTAATAACATTAAGTTTTCGTTTATTTTCACCCGTACTAAAAATAGCTCGGCACACTTCCATGTTACCTAAATGCGCGCTAAAAATAACTGATCCCTTAGCATTTAACAACGCTTGATAAGCATCATCATTTTTAATATCAATATCTTCAATATTAACTTTACCTAACCAAGCATCAAATTTATCAACAATAGACAAACCAAAGTTATAAAAGACTTTAAAACCTTCTTTAAATAGTTGCGCTTTGGTTAAAGTAATATTGTTCTTGTGCTGATACATGTTGCCTAAATATTGATGGATACTATGTCTTGCCACTGATCCCGTTAAATAGAAGTAAATCATCACGGGAAATAACACAACTTTAAATACCCAATTGCCTAAATATTTATGAATAAATACGAGGATCTCAATCCCCAACATTGAACCACGCTCTTTTAATTTAGACCAATGTAAATCGTTATTTTCCACAGATTTATCGCCAACAGAATGGCTATCTACTGGCTTATCTTCAGGCTTATCAACTATCTGTTCTTGAGTCTGAAAACTCGAAGACGTTTGCTCTGTCATTAATTTATCTTCCATTTTTGTAGTAATAACTTGGGAAAACGTATCAGCATGCCAAAAAATAAACGTGTATGCATTTTAGTAATAATCACGTTGTCTTTAAACGCGTGGAAATGTGAAATACCAAATTCAGGATAATGTACTTTCGTTTTCACAAAGTTAACAGGTACACCCTGCCACATCATTTTAACCATGACTTCAATATCAAAATCCATTCGATTACCCAATGTAGATTTTTCAATTAACTTTTCATACGCATTTAATGGGTAAACACGAAAACCACACATTGAATCGATGACTTTAAACGATAATGTTTCAATTCCTACCCAAAAGTGGGTAATAAAACGGCCATAGTAACGGCCTTTAGAAATAGAGTCGTCGTACACAGGTTGACCGCTAACTAATGAATTGGGTGAGGCTTTGGCTGTTTCTATAAATTTAATAATATCGCTTAAGTCATGTTGCCCATCAGCATCAACTTGAATAGCATGCGTTAAGTTCATCTCAATAGCTGCCGACAAACCAGTTTGCATTGCAGCTCCTTTGCCACCGTTTTCTTTTCGGTGAATTAACGTCACCAAAGGAAATTCTTGTGCGATATTTTTAAGAATGTCTCGTGTTGACACTTGGCTACCGTCATCAACTAATACGATAGGAAAGTTAAAATCACATAATGACTTAATAGTGTCTTTTATAACAATATCGTGGTTGTAACAAGGTATAACAAAACAAAATTCCATTATTTATACACTGCTCTGCCAGACGTATGTGCGCCGTGATCCGAACTATAGTTAAAGCTCAGTTTAGTGTCAGACATTTTCTTAAGTGTTAATTTTACTTCGTATTCAGGTGCGATAATAAGTTGAAACTTAAGAGCATCAACTGAAATATGATCTTCAATTTTTTTATCAAAATATTGTTCAACGTAATGCATTGCCCAATGAACTTGAACGACCCCTGCTAAAATAGGTGCATCAGGAAAGTGCCCTTCAAAATAATACAAATCGGCAGGAATAGTTAAAGACAACACGACCTCATCTTCCTTTTGATCAACATGCTTAATTTGAGGAAATATAACCTTATTACTCAAAGCACTTCTCCATTTCATTTTTATTTAATTTTCCCGAAGAATTATAAGGTAAAGCCTCTAAATAACGAAACCTTTTCGGGATTGCAATAGTTTCTAAATCTTTCTGTAACATTGTTGATATTTTACGGTTAAATACTAAATTACGACTTTCAGCCAGTTCATTTTTAGCAAGTTCCGTTAATATAACTACAGCAACAACTTGTGTACCACGTTTATTTTTAGCAGTTAAACAGTACGCGTCATCAACAAAATCAAGGTTCTTAATACATTGTTGAACATGATCAAGCGATACTCTTTTCTCTTCAATTTTCACTACTCTGTCAATCCGGCCACAAAGTTCAAAGGTAGTTTTATTATGTATTTCAACTTGATCATCACACACATACCAACTCGAACCAGCGATATAAGGTGATTTAATTTTTAAACATTGAGACTGAAGGTCGTGCGCGATCTCGATATTATCGAACACTGTCCATTCAGGGTGTTGTTCTAGGGTTCTTTGACGCCAGCCTATACCACCAGTTTCAGTACTACCAAAAATTTCAAACGGCGACTCTTCCATCTGAGTAACTAACGTTGAACTTGCTTCTTGTGACAAAGGGCCACCTGATGAAAACATACTGGTAAAACAATCAGTTTGCTCGATATATACGTTGTCTTTTACTAATCGATGAAAGTGTGCCGGACTACTTATCAGCGACACTTTATTTAAACCATATTTTTTAAGATCATGACACAAATGTTCTGGGTATTCATAAGGCTGTAGTACGACCTTTCTTCCCGTCCAAATTGGCCACATAACTTTAAATAACAAGCCATAAATATGCTGATGTGAAACGGTCGATACAAAACATGAATCACCTACATGTTCGCCAAAGGTTGACTCTAGTTGCAGAACTTCACGTAACAAATGGGAAAACTCTTTAAAAATAGCCTTTGGTTTACCTGAAGAGCCTGAAGTAAAGAGTATGATTTCATTATTAGAAGGAATAGTCAGAAGGTCCTGATTATTATTCATTCCATCAGCATCAAAATATACGCAATTGCTATAACTAACATCCTTTGAGCCAGTAAAGCCTTCTACTTGCTCTAAACACGTTTTTAACTGATTCGCGGTTCCATTTTGGGGTAACACTATTTTTTTGTGGGCCGTTAATAAGGCAAAAAACAACACAGAAAATTCATAGGCATTATCATCGTAAATCAACCATGAATTCGCACTGTTCTCAATAAACAGCTGACGATGAAATTTAACGCAATCAAGCCATTGTTGAAACGTTTTATTTTCAGGTATAAATACTGTTGCAGAACTAGGTAATGTAATCAGACTGGTCATTTTTCTTAAATTGTCTTCTAACTAGCCATTCACCAATGAATAATACGCCCATAAACAGGTACGAAATAAATCCATTGTATAGTGCCCATACATCATCACTCATAAATACAGTGAACAGTGACACAACAGCATTGATGAAAAAAAATATACTCCACACAACCGTGACTTTTTTAGTATAAGCAACAGCGTTAACCGTTAACTTATCCCGTGCACTTGCTATGAGAGTAATAACTGCGGGTGGCCTCACCAATGAATAAACAAAGATGGTGAAAAAGCTCAAGCTCATTATGACAGGGTAAAGTTTTAGTAATAAAGCTGAGTTAGAAAAAACACTCAACAATAATAATAAAATTGCGACAATACCTGTCACCTTTATGAACGGAATATTAAGCGACGTTTTAGTATGGTAGAAACGAATACATGCTAGCAAAGCTAACACAATGGCAATATAGCTAGGTTCTACCCATTTCAAACCAAAAAAAACAATTAATGGGTAGAGTACAAATATACAGCCTAAAACGATATGCTTCATTAAAACTATTTAACAGCTAGTTTTTCAATAGCATCAACTACATCTTTTACTGTACGTACTTGCTTAAACTCATCAGGATCAATTTTCTTACCGGTAATTTCACGTAACTTAACGACAAGGTCGACAGCATCAATACTATCTAAATCCATATCTTCATATAAATGAGCATCCATTGAAATATCTTCTGCATCAATTTCAAATAGCGATACTAAGATTTCACTTAATACGTTATAAATTTCTTCTCTATTTTTCATGTAAACTTAATACCTAATTTATCTATTTTGTTCGATGAACTGACATAATGAATTTACTGAGTAAAAGTGTTTTTTACTATCATCAGAGTCACCATCAATTTTCACATTGTACGCTTTTTTAATTGCTACACCCAACTCTAACGCATCGATAGAATCTAAACCTAAACCGTCAACAAACAACGCCTCTTCATCGTCAATATCAGCCGGTTCAATATCTTCTAGTTCTAATGTATCAATGATCAGCTGTTTTACTTCTTTTATTAACTCACTCATGAACGGAAAATTCCTCGTTATAATAATCTACTAAATCTCGGGTAAGTTCCCTTACCGTATTAGAAACTGACTCAGTTCCTTTATATTTTTCTGTTGATAACACAGGGTTAACAATCAATTTAACCGTAAATCTTTTGTCCGGTATTTGATACCAAGCCAATTCTTTAGTTAATGTAGTTGGCGTTACACTTAGTACAATAGGTACAATATCTACGTTGGCACGAATCGCTATATTAGCTGCACCACGTTTAAACTTTAAGGGATTATCTTTTGTACTTCGTGTCCCTTCTGGAAATACAACAAGGTTATTACCTTCTTCAAATGTATTCTTGCAGTCGTTTAAAAATGTTTCAGGATCTTTTTCATTATTTAAATAACCGGTATTACTTACCACTCCTTTCAAGAAAGGATTTTTCCACAAACCAGCTTTAACAACACAGTCTGCGTTTTCTATTAACGAAATAAGAACCACGACGTCAATTAATGAAGGATGATTGGCAATAACCAACTTCCCCGAATGTAGTTTCAGTTGTTCTTCATTTTCAATTTCAAGTTTCATTATCCCAACAAAGCACATGTAGTTCACAAACATTTTAAATGATTTATGAACTATCTTTCTTGAGGTGCTTTTACGCAACTTCTCATCAGAACAGTACTTTACATTAATCAATGGAATAACAAACACTGATAAAAGAATGCCACCGAATCCAAAAAAGACGAACGCAGATCCCGTCGCGACAACTCGCCAATATTGGTTTATTTTATTCAAAATAATTATCTACTAACATGCCATTGATAGCGTTTGGACGGTATTTTAGCGCTTTTACCGGTGCTGAATAAAAAGTTTAAGAATTCTAGCGGTTGAAAAACATTCAATGTTGTTTCTGCCTCCTTATTCTTGCTAAATGATACCACAATCCCTGATTCAGACGTGTGCTTTGTTAACACAAAAGCAACCGAAATGGTTTTTTCGTTACTTGATACATATTGTCCGTATTTTTCAGGGACAACTTCTTCGGTATAAACAACCAATATTTTGTCTAAATTTTGGCTTTCTAGTTTGGCATATCCATCAACCATCGCCATCATGAACGAATCTTCACCCGCTGAAATAGCCGTCATAGGCTGTTTATTATTCGCAAATATACTGTACAAGCCAATTACAGCGTTATGAACCGACAAGCCAAAATGAGTCGGTGATAAGTCATTACTACTAGCTACATCTTCAATCAATTTAGCGGTTTTATGAAGATCACCATGTCTTGAAGCAAAAACACAGGCAATATCATCATGGTCTTCACCTAGCGATTCTAAAATACAATGAAAAGATAACTTTGCAAAACGGCTCAATCGCCTACGTTGCATTGGAGGAATTTGTTTAAGTGGCGGAAGATCATCTTCTGGCGTGAGTGCAAGCTCGCCTTGAGCCCATAGTTTCCAGTCCTCGGAAGTACGTAAATTACCGCACCAAGCTACACACTTTTCAATACCAAATTTCATATATATATCAACTGCTTTAAGATGGGCAAATTCTACCTAACCCATTAAAGCAATTCAACTAAATAATGCGTGGCAGGCTACGCTGTTAAAGCGAAACAAGCCTATATCTCATCAACCAGTTGAACAATAAGAGAGCAGTTCTTTCCGTACTCTGAATACCCTTAGGTATAATGTATCCATTTGATACTAGGTGATAATACATCGGTAGCTTTATTCATATCTACATTGCTAGTATTTTGTCTATTAACGACTACACTGCCAATGTAGTTATTTTCTTTGATCGTATGTTTATCTGTTTTACTCTCATTAAGAGTATTTGGTTTTATAAAATTATGATTAAATAATTCGGTATGATCAAAACAATAACTTATTTCTCGCCAAGTTATACTGCCGTTAGCATTGTCTAATGCTGTTGAGCAATCACAAGCATACAGTTGAAATAGATCAGACATTGAAGCTTTAGTAAGGGCTTCTTTCATGGTCCATAGTTTATAAAAACTTTGCTGTAACTTCTCGTTTTTTAATAGCTGGACGCGCTCTTTTTCAGTACAAACTTCTTGTGATAATTCTTCAATATTACGTGTTTTTATACGTTCGACATCAATCCCAATAGATTGTAAAGCGTCAGTACAAGCTACAGCGGCTAAATTTCCACTATGTGAAATTGATAAAGAAAAATGGTAAGTATTATTGATCACGAGATGTCGATATTGATTGATCTGATAAGAAGTAGCGTTTTCAGGAATTATCTGCTGTGCAGCTTGTAACAGTAACGCCCGGCTCAAAACTAACTGCTGACGTTTAAGCGCATTTTTCATTTTATCAAAACGCGCTTTATCTACATCATTTAATTGCTCTATGAGTTGCTGATAATGCTCTATAAACCATTTGTCGGTGGTAAAGGCGTAATAAATGATGGTCATAACGGAGTTACAGCTTACATTCGACAATATAAGGTCCAATACAAG
>Ga0209292_1002704_pt1 | contig 20100 bp, 22 predicted proteins | sample GOMGulsemesocosm_2_FD_184634 | JGI IMG/M metagenome (GOLD analysis project Ga0209292, IMG submission 184634) | Methane-oxidizing microbial communities from mesocosms in the Gulf of Mexico - GOM9C Gulf of Mexico (SPAdes) (version 2) | ecosystem: Environmental > Aquatic > Marine > Cold seeps... | reverse complement strand
CGTCGTTGTGATTGTTCAATGTGTCGAAGGCGTGGAGCAATTGCGGCGTCTGTACCTTTAGATGGAATAAAAATAATTAAAGGTGAAGACTCATTAAGCTTATATCAATTTAATACACATACGGCAGATCGCGTATAAAACAAGCCATTCCAGCAGGTCAAATAACAGTTGGTTTTTACTCCTGCGACGCTTATTTTAACTAACAATTAATTGCCCCTTAGGGGCGTTAGCTATTTTGGAGAATTCATGAATTGGTTGAAGCTTTCAGATAATGAAATTATGGAAATTGTTACTCCTATAATGGATAACCTTATGGATGGTTCTACTGATATTGATCATGAAAAACATATCCGAGATTTCAGTGACGATATGAAAAATATTGTCACCAAAGATGAGCTAGAAAAACAATGTAAGGCATATCAAGCAACACTTGGCTTTTTTAGTAAACGAGAGTTTGTTGGTATTTTTAGAAAGAAAAATGATGTGAGAGTTTTTTGGAAGCAATGGTATTGTAAATCTGATGATGAGTTTCTTGCTTTTGTTCACATCGTCAAACGCAATGGAAAACTGGAAATTGTCAATGCTTCAGTATCATAGTAAAAATAGCTAGCAAGTAATTAAAACGGGCCTTTTTACTTTGGGCTGGTTTCGCTTTACTACACATTTTAGCCCACTATTATAAGCCCATTATTAGGGCGTTATGCATCAATTAGAGTTCCCCATGAAATATATACTATCTGTGTTATCTATGTCTGCTTCGTCATTTTGTTTTGCTGCGGATGATTCAAATTTTTCTTTAGGTTTAGGCACCGACCATGGTGGTATTGGAGCGAAGTATTCTATTAATACCGACGATTCAAAATATTATGCTTCTTTAGGAGTTCGTGTACATTCAAGTGCTGGTGGCACAGGGGTTGGCTATGGCGTAGGGTGGGATCATAAAATAGGAGGTAATAACCACTCCTTAGGTATTTTCGCAGGAGCTGTATCAGCTCAAATCAGTAATGGAGAGGTCGCCTTGTATCATGGGTTATCCGGAACTTACAATTATTACTTTTCCGGGGTTAATAACAGTTCATTTGTTATCGGTGGTTCTATCTATAGTGGTGTAACTTCAAAAAATGAATATATATTTGAAGAAAGTTCAAGTGGTGTAGCTCTAAAGCTTGCTTATCAGTGGTAATGCATAACAAATCGTTAAAGCTGGACAAATAACAGTTGGTTTTTGCTCCTTCGTCGCTTATTTTAACCAACTATTATTTTCCTCTTAGTGAGGCGTTTTCTACTTCTAGTATTACTTCCAATTAAGGAGTTCAATTTTACGTATGAAAAAATTATTAATCGGTTTGTCTTTTATGATTCCAAGTGTAGGTTTTTGTTGCCCGTCATTAGAGGGAACATGGTCATCTTCTATACAAAAATTTGAGTCCTTCAATAAAAGATGGGCAAATATAGATGATAAAGCGTGGTCATTTATGACTCAAACTCAAGGACATGAAGTTGTTGTATTCAACAATATGAAAGAAATGTTTATTGCTACTCCTGAAATTGAAGTCAAGATGGGAGAAAGAAAGATGCAGCTCCCTTCAAAAAAAGAGCAAATAACCTTCAATATTTTAGGCTGTACGGATAATAGTATCGTTTTGGAATATGAAAGATATGGAAAAGCACAAATATCGAAGCTGCACTTCGAAAATGATAATACTTACTGGGAGTATATGGGAACTTCGGACAGTGATGGCAATAGCCATATTAGAGAATATTACACTAAAGCTAAATAAACGTAGCTAACAAGAGTTTTCAAGCCTGAAAAAAACAGTTGGCTTTTTGCTCCTGCGTCGCTATTTTTACCAACTATTTTATTGCCGCTTAAAGCGGCGTTAGCACTATAAGTAGAATTAAATGGAATTTGTTCAATCTCGTTTTCAAAATATTTTTTCTCGGATATATGAAATGCTATGCGGAATGCTTTGGTATATTGTTTTTGCTTTTGTATTTTCCTATTTTTCTTCTTCAGAACTCAGTTTTTTAACTTACTTTATCATGTCAGTAGGTTTTACTTGTTGTTCTACCTTATATTTTATTTTTGTGTATAAAAATGCTTCAAAGATAATACGAACTAATGATGAGAAATTTGTTCTAGTTGATTATAAAACTGTAACAGAGATTAATTGGGAGGACTTTCAGGGTTATAAAATATCTAAAACAATACCATATCAAGTTATCCTTAAAAGTAAGATATATGGCACTAATACTCGATTCAGTTATTACGCATTTTCTTCTAAACAAAGAAAACAAATTTTCGAAGTATTGCAAAGTAAATAGTGCAAACAATAACTTCAAACGGAATAAAGTCAGTTGGCTAGTTTCCGCATCGTTTCACATTTTAGCCAACAATTAAAAGCCTATTAACAGGGCGTTAGGTATTTAGAACATATATGGATATTGCACTTCCAATTCAAATACATCTACTTGTAGTTATTCCATCAATCATCCTTGGTAGTATTAATTTGTTTTTTGAAAAAGGTACTCGTTTTCATAAAACAAATGGAAAGCTCTGGGTATCTTTAATGCTTATCGCTTCTTTTAGCTCGTTTTTTATAATGCCAACGGGCAGCTTAACGTGGCTCCATTTGTTTGCTCTTTTAGTTATTGTAAGCGTCTCAATTGGTATACTAGCCATACAAAAACAGAATAGGCGATTACATATTGGTTGTATGTTTGGTGCTTATGTTGGTACTGTCGTTTCGGCCATAGTTGCATTAAGTATCCCCGGTCGTTTATTACATAATATGTTGTTTTAACTGCACAAAAAGAAGTTAAAACAGGGTTTGTTCTACAGTTTGCTCGGTTTCGCTTCGCTACACAATTTTAGCAAACTGATTATCAGTCCATTAAATGGGCGTTAGGGGTCTTGGAGAATCAATGAAGATTAGAGATATTTTAAAGTGGCAGTGGAATGGGTATAACAAATTCCATAATTCTCGTATAAATTTATGGATTCATATTGTTGCAGTGCCAGTATTCATTTTTGGTACATTGTGTTTTATCAATTCGGTCATTAGCTTGAATTTTTTCTCGTTAATTTACTCTGTGCTTTTAATGGCTCTTTCAATTGGGGTACAAGGTTTTGGGCACAATAAAGAAGAGGTGCCAGCAGAGCTCTTTTCGGGGGCAAAAAATGCTTTTATACGCATTTTCTTGGAGCAACTATATACTTTTCCAAAATTCGTAATCTCTGGGAAATGGTATTCAGCTCTGCGGAATCAGAAACCCTAACAAGTCGTTAAACAAGGACAAAAAATAGTTGTTTTTTGCTCCTTCGTCGCTTATTTTAGCCAACAATATATTGCCCATTAACGAGGGCGTTAGTTTTTTAATGGAATATAAATAATCAAAGGGCTTTGTATCATGAATAAAGTAATACTTATTTTCTTGGTAATGAATTGTGTTAGTTGTGTCGTGTTACCGGAAAAATCTAGAACTAATAAATACAACTGTGGTTTATCAACTGATATGAAAGTATTAAAGTTTGTAAACTTAAACAAAAGAGGTAAACAGTTTTATCCATGGACTGATGAAATTTTTGCTGTTTTTACCGTGCCTATATCAACTGTTATTTCAGGCGGTTACGTATTAATTAATAATACATACCATCTAGGTGAAAAAATGGTTAAGTGTAAATAGTCAAATAAATCGTTTGCAGCCTTTGGGTTTGAAATATGAAAAAAATGTTAGGTTTCTTATAGAAGCAGCGGACACAAGTCAATAAACGAGGATACGTACAGCTGGATTTTGCTTCTGCGTCGCCTATTTACCCCCCCCTAAAAGTTGTAAATTATTAGGGGGACTTACCTAAAGGCTAACGTATTCAACAATGTCGGGTGAATGTCGGGTTAAATTCGTAACCGACATTAACAAAATCAAGGAATACTTGTGATTCTTAAGTACAGAGGTAAGTTTAATGATTCTTAAAGAACTACGTATTAGCAAGCACCTTTCACAAGAGCAATTAGCTCAAATGTCTGGATTAAATGTTAGAACAATCCAACGAATTGAAAGTGGCTCCAATGCTAGTGTAGAGTCCCTTAAATGTCTTGCTGCTGTACTTGAGGTTGATGTATCAACTTTGAATCAGGAGAAACTTATGATTGATAAAACATCGGACAATTGGAAAACTTTACCTTTACTATTGAAGTGTTGGTTTGTATTTAATTTTTTACAAACACGACCGAGCAGAAAATCAGCGTCTAGAGTTGAAACCATAGGTCACATAAGTGGTTTTATGTTTTGTTGCTTAGGACTGATAAATGAGGCTGCACTTGTTGGCGGGTTACTCATGCTTGTTACTGCGTATTTATACCATTGGCTAAAATGGCAAGGTGATAAATATGGTATTTGGTATGACACTGAGTCAGTTAAAGGCAACTGACAACTCACTTAAAAAGACTAATAACCGTTGGCTATTTGCTCCTTAGTCGCCTTTGAGGCGTTATGTGTCAGTGTTATCCACAATCAGTGTTATTGGTATTAGAAAACAATCGAAGCGGAACGCCTCAGAATTTAACACAACTTAAGCTTTAATCAATTTATCAGCAAGTTATAATGAGTTATTGTATATAGTAATCTCACTCATTCTGTGGTGTTTTTTATCAGCGTGTAAGGTTGTGCGCCTAATTGATGAATATGCTTGGCATTGTTAGGTTGCGATAATTATTATCTCTGGCATGATCTCTCATGCGCCAAGTTCGGTGCGTTATTATTCATTTTTTCATGGCAGAAAAATCACTTCATTAAACGACACTAAAAGTTAGAAAAGGTTAGAGGTTAACTTCAATTGAATCATTCCCCGTTATTAGAAAAAACTATTGCCTTTTTACATGAGGTACCTGATGCCAATGAACAAACACCAGTGCTTGATCTCGCCTGTGGTAGTGGCAGAAATGGTCTTTATCTGCTTGAACAGAACTTACCTGTGGTATTTGCTGATATAAAAGAGTCGGCTCTTGAACAGGTAAAAAGTACAATCAACTGTCATCACTGCGAGGGAAAATCATCAGCAGGTTTTTGGCAAGTAGACTTTGAGCAAGACCACTTTGAACAAGAAAAAGTAAAACCTTTAGCAGGTAAGTCCTTTTCAGCCATTATCGTTTTTCGTTATTTACACCGAGCGCTATTTGAACAAATTAAGCAAGCTGTGATCCCAGGCGGTTATGTTGTTTATGAAACCTTTACTGTAGATCAGCCGCAATTTGGTCGACCGAAAAATCCTAAGTTTTTATTAAAGCCTGGTGAGTTAGTGGAAACCTTCTCTGATTGGCAGGTTATCCATAGTTTTGAAGGGTTAGTTGAAGCTAACAATGAATCTGGGAAACAAGCTGTTGCTCAGATTATCGCAAGGAAACCTTTGCTATAATGAACCAGCGCTTTGCCAATTCAACGTTAATTTAGGCTATTTCGGTATTCTCCCGGAGTTTGCTGCGTGATTTTTTTAAACCATCTAAAAAAGGATCTTGGCTCAATGAAGCCTAATTCTCCACTTATCTGATTCACACTCAATTGTTCTTGTGCTAAAAAATCTTTTGCCATACTCAATCGAGTTTCATCCAACAGTACTTGAAAGGTATAGCTTTCTTCACTTAAGCGTCGTTGTAACGTTTTTGCTCCCAAACCAAGTGAGTTAGCAATATCAGGTTGGAGATAGCTGCCACTTTTTAAGGTATTTTTAATTTCTCTGCGCACTTGACTGAGCAAACTTACCTCGGGTGATATAGTCGAAATTAATGTCTTAGCATGAGACTCAAGTGTGTCGAGCAGTAGCAGATCTCCTTTATTTAATGGTAATGCGAGTAAAGATGTATCGAATAAAATCGCATTCTCTGCTTGGTTGTATAACACAGGACATTCAAAAACTGCTTGGTACTCCTGCTGCTGCGATAGTTCTGGTTGCTCTCGAGTTAACAATACTTTTATTGGTTTACCTTGGTTATTGATTAAGTATCGGGCAAAAGTAGACCAAGATGCTAAACAGTTATCTATCATCTGCTGCTTCACTTTCATATCAGTAAAGTGACATTGCCAACCTATTTTAAAACAATGGCCTTGTTGCTCAATATTTGTAGTGCCCATATCACCAACAAGCTGTTCAAATGAAGGTATTTTAGTAATTGCATCACCGAGCGTTTTGCAATTCATAGAAATATAGCCAAGTACGCTATATGAACTTGGTTGAACAAATTTAGCGGTATGTAAACCAAAGAGTTTATCGTTTGAAAGCTCAAGCAAAGCGCTGATCAATGCTTGAAATTGCTTACCAGTAATATACTGGCTACTATCACCAAGTAAATCAGCTGTTATATTTAGATTTGCCAAGATAGGGTTGAGATCAAGTTGCTGCTCTTGCGCCAATTGCAGGTATTGATTCACTGCATGCAATGAAGCTTTACCTAACCCGCTGCCTAATGCGTTGCTATTTTTATCAATCTTTATCACAAATATTTGTCCTAAACGGAGAGTGAAACAGTCTCATTAGGACATTTTGTCCATGTTTATGTTTTTGTATCATGTATTTTTACCACAGTAAAATAAATGACAGCAAATGATAATAATTGATTGTAAAGGCAGACAATAATGAAGCGTTGGAATGGATGGGGTGATGAAAACTCTAGTATGGCGTTACCGATTTCGGCTGATGTGTTTTTACAGCAAAGGGTCGGTGCGGGTAATAAACTAACCGATATATCCCTAGCTGATGCTGTTAATCTAGTTCCGGCTAGTAAACTTAATACCTTTATTAAAGGTAAGCTTGAAGGTCGTATTAAACGAAGCCTTGAAAATAATTCGCACCCGTTGATCTCTACCGATGCGGAACAAAGACTTAGGCACGCGAGAGGGCATTCTCTTCCTGATTATATTGCTATGCGAACAGGAGATATAAAACACTTTCCTGATGGAGTATGTTTTCCTGAGAATCGTCTGCAAGTAAAAGAGCTGCTTCAATATGCGAAACAAAATAATATTGAACTCATTCCCTATGGTGGTGGCACCAGTGTCGCAGGCCATATTAATCCTAAAGCTGATTCATCTCGAGCCATAGTTACTGTGGATATGACGCATATGAATCAGCTACTTGATTTAGATGAAGAAAGTCACATTGCCACGTTTGGGGCTGGTACATTAGGTCCCATGGTTGAAGCACAGCTACGAGCTAAAGGATATACTTTAGGCCACTTCCCTCAGTCTTTTGAACTGTCATCTATTGGTGGTTGGATTGCTAGTCGTTCAAGTGGACAACAATCACTGCGTTATGGCCGTATTGAACAGTTATTTGCTGGCGGTAATATCGAAACATTCGCGGGCTCTCTTGAGATGCCCGCTTTTCCTGCATCATCAGCAGGACCTGATTTACGAGAAATAATCCTGGGCAGTGAAGGGCGATTTGGCATTCTAACTGAAGTTAAAGTGCGGGTGACAAAGTTAGCCGATCATGAAGAATTTTCGGTACTATTTTTTCCGAGCTGGCAGCAAGCTAAATCATTTTGTCGAATGACAGTGCAAAGTCATATTCAGCTTTCGATGTTACGTGTAAGTAACGCTGTAGAAACACAAACACAACTTAAGCTTGCTGGTCATGAAAAAGCCATTTACTGGTTAGAAAAATACTTAAACCTTCGAGGCTGTTCACAAGAAAAATGTATGCTTACCTTTGGTATTACTGGTTCCAACAAGCAAGTTAAACAAGTAAAAAGCTTGTTAAAGCCTTGGATTAAAAAATACCAAGGTATTTCAGCGGGTACTTTATTGGGTAAAAAATGGCAGGAGAATCGCTTTCGCTCACCCTATTTACGAGATGCTTTATGGCATAAAGGTTATGTGGTAGACACGTTGGAAACTGCAACCAACTGGGATAATGTTGATAATCTGATGCAAAAGATCGAGCAAACATTATCTTCAACATTAGCTTCAACACCTAGCGCTAGTGAGCAAGTGCATGTATTTACCCATTTATCTCATGTCTATAAACAAGGTTGCAGTCTATATACCACCTACGTTTATAAAAATGGTAAAGATCACCATGAAACCTTAGCTAATTGGCAAAAATTAAAACATGCGGCCAGCAAGGCAATTGTGCAACATGGGGGCACTATTAGTCATCAACATGGTGTTGGTAAAGATCATGCGCATTATTTAGCTATTGAAAAAGGAGAGCAGGGCATGCAATTACTGCACGCTTTATCTGCACACTTTGATGAGAAGAAGTTACTTAATCCTGGAACTTTACTCAATGACTAACTTTTCCAGCGCTGAAGAAGCGTTGTTAGGCAATATAACTATGACTCGGCAACAACGACTCGAACAAATAAAGACTTGTCAGTTATGGGATATTATTATCATTGGTGGCGGTATTGTTGGCGCAGGAATTTTAAAGCGCGCCAGTCAGTTAGGACTGAAAGCCTTGCTAGTTGAACAGAAAGATTTTGCTTGGGGAAGCTCTAGTCGCTCATCAAAAATGGTACATGGCGGATTACGATATATTGCACAGGGAAAGGTAAGATTAACCCGTGAATCAGTATTACAACGAGAACAAATGCTTAAGCAAGTACCTTTGCTGGTGCAAAAACACAGCTTTGCCATGTCTCACTATAATAAACAATTTCCTTGGCCTTGGCTCTTTAATACCTTGCTCAGTGTTTATGAAGTTATCGCCGATTTTAGCTTTTCTTTCAAAAAACACTCATCTTTTTCTAAAGGGGATTACCTATTGCTAGTCCCGGGCGCTAAACAAAAAGCATTGTTGGGAGGCACGCAATTTTGTGACGCGCTTACTGATGATGCTCGCTTAGTGCAAAGACTAATACAAGAATCATTACAGCTAGGCGCTCAGGCAATTAATTATTGTCAGGTAGAAAAGTTAATAGTTCAAGATAAGGTAGGGCAAGTTAAAGCAGATCAAAAGCAAGTTGTTACTGGTGTACAAGTTAAAACAGAAGAGGAAAGTGAGTCTTTTTCCTTAACGGCAAAAATAGTTATTAACGCCACCGGAGCATGGAATAATGAACTGCTCGAAAAGTTAGTTAACGCTAAAAATACTCCTCAAACTTCACCAGCACTAGAAGCAATACCAGTAGCATTTAAAATCCGGCCACTAAGAGGAAGTCACTTACTCATACCCAGCTGGCGATTACCCGTTGGAAGTGTTATCTCAATTCTTCATCCCCTAGATAAAAGGCCGGTGCAAATATACCCTTGGCAAAATGTTACGCTAGTAGGAACTACAGACGTAGAGCATCGAGAGCCATTAGCCAAGGAAGCTCAGATAAGTACTCAAGAAGTTAACTATTTATTACAAGCGATTGACAGTCAATTTCCTCAGGCTGATATCAGCTATAAAGATATCTTATCTACTTTTGCTGGTGTTAGACCTGTCGTGGCTAGTGGCGGATATGTGGCCCCTTCAAAAGAAAAACGCGAACATAGTATTGCTCAATATGCGGGGATAATTTCGGTTGCCGGAGGGAAATTGACCACCTTTGATATTATTGCTAAACAAGTTATAACAAGGGCCTGTGCTGCAATAGGGCAAGCTAAACCTAGTTTTATAAACACGGTATTTGAGCCTTGCACTAGCTCTGAATTAAATGGTTTACCTAAGTTTGTTCAAGCGCAAATACAAGCATGTTACGGTAACCTCAGCGAAGTGTTCCGTCAGCAGGCGAAAGCTTCCTTACTTAATACAGTATCTTACAGTAAGCATTTATGGGCGGAACTAGTTTGGGCTGCAAAATATGAGCAGATTCAGCATCTGGATGACTTGTTGTTAAGAAGAACCCGTCTGGGTAATGTACTGCCCAATGGCGCGGCTGAACATTTAAGGGATATAAAAGAACTTTGCTTTAAAGGGCTGGGTTGGAATGAAGAAAAATGGCAACAAGAGATCTGTCGATATAAGACTCTTTGGCTGCAATGTTACAGTTTACCAGAGGCATGTAAGATATGATCCAAGGTATAAAGCCAGATAAAAAAAACGATGATTTAATTTTAACTATTGATAACGGTACACAAAGCGTACGTGCGTTACTATTTGATTTACAAGGGAACTTAGTTGCAAAATCCCGTGTCGAATTAACTGCCTATTTTTCAGAGAAACCCGGTTGGGCTGAGCAAAATGTTGACTATTTCTGGAAAATGTTAGGTAAATGCACACAAGCATTATGGCAGCAAGAAAATGTCATTAGAGAAAATTACAAAGCAAGAGTGAGTGCCGTTACTATTACCACCCAACGAGGTACAGTAGTTAATTTAGATAAAAACGGTAAACCACTTCGCCCAGCTATTCTTTGGTTAGATCAGCGTTTAGCCCAGCAAGAAGCAAAAACTAAGATGCCTTGGTACTGGCGGTTAGCTTTTAGCTGCCTTAGGCAAACACAAATTATTGATTATTTTCGTCGTAAGGCACAAGCAAATTGGCTAGCTGAAAATCAGCCCGAGCTTTGGCAAAAAACGGATAAATTTTTGCTACTTTCAGGTTACCTTATTTATCAATTAACCGATGAGGTCAAAGATTCAGTCGCCAGTATGGTTGGCTACTTACCTTTTGATTACAAAAAACAATGTTGGGCAAGCAAACATGATTGGAAGTGGCATGTATTACCAATCAAACCACCCATGTTGCCAACCTTAGTTAAACCCGGTGAGCTATTAGGTGAGATCACGGCAGAGGCCGCTAAACACACCGGCATAAAGCAAGGCACAAAACTGATAGCTTCAGCATCTGATAAAGCATGTGAGGTACTGGGCTCAGGCTGTATTGAGCCACACACAGCTAGTTTAAGCTACGGCACTACAGCAACCATTAATACTAATAACGCTAAATATGTTGAGCCACAAACTTTTATTCCACCTTATCCATCGGCTGTACCAGATAACTATAACGCTGAAGTGATGATTTATCGGGGATTTTGGATGGTGAATTGGTTTAAGCACGAGTTTGGTCAACGAGAAATTCACCAAGCAAAAAAGCTGGGTGTTAGCCCTGAAAGTTTATTTGATAAATTAATAATGGAAATACCACCTGGCTCAATGGGGCTCATGTTGCAACCTTACTGGTCGCCAGGCTTAAAAAACTTAGAAGCGAAAGGTGCCATTATTGGTTTTGGTGATGTGCATACCCGAGCTCATATTTACCGCGCAATTTTAGAGGGTTTGGCATATGCACTTCGAGAAGGCAGAGACAGCCTTGAGAAAAAACAGCGCAAAAAAATAACTCAACTGATAGTTTCAGGTGGAGGTTCACAATCGGATGCAGCTTTGCAATTAACCGCAGATATTTTTAACTTGCCTGTTCATAGGCCACACACTTTTGAAACCTCTGGCTTAGGTGCCGCTATCAATGTTGCCGTAGGTTGTGGTTATTACTCAACCTATAATGAAGCCATTAAGCAGATGACTAGAATTGAAGGTAGTTTTTTGCCTGAGCCGGAAAGTGTGCTGTTATATGAAGCGCTTTATCAAAATGTTTATAAAAAAATGTATAAACAGCTTAAGCCGATATATCAGCAAATTAAAAAGATAACCGGTTATCCACAATAGTGATAGTCGTTATATAAATTTTTAACCTTAATCCTAGCCTAATTACGAATAGATAAAGGCGTTACCATTATACGCCAAAGGAAATTAGCTCATGCATCTGCTAGTAGATAAACCTAAACAAGTGATAATAAGCTTACATAAGGTACATAACTCAGTAACGCTTGATGAGCAAATAGATGACGTTAGAAAAGTAGTTATCTATTATCATTTCTGTTGTTGGAAAGTGAAGAAGATTGCATTGTTAAGATTATAACTAAAATCACCGACAGAAGCTGTGGGAGAGCAGCTTCTACCGATGAAGTAACTTTGAAACCAGTCGCTTAGTGATTAGACGTTAGGTGTTAGTTTTTTTTCGCCACAAAGGTAAAATAAATAGGCTTGCTAAAAATAACATTGCGCTACCTGGCTCTGGTATTTCATTTATATGTCCGTCAATATACCCAGCTGTCCCTGTGGATGTTTCTTTGATAGCTTCTACAATTGCATTAGCAAAGTAGGTATCTCTTTTGGTTCTACTTCCTCGGATATTATAAGAGGCCTCTATATGAACGAAGCTGCCACCAGCATCTCTTGAAAATTGACCTTGTGGGTTATTAAAAGCTCTCAAATGATAGAAGGGATCATGACCGTCTTGATCGATGCCATTAACTTGGATGTTTAGCGGATCATCTTTATCTAATAGATTGTAAACATACGAACTACCAAATTTACTATCATCAATATCTTCAAGTAATCTATCTAAAGTTGCTAGTTCGTTGGTAACATTACCTGCACCATCAGATAATACGGCGTCTGTGCCATCTGGAAATTTCTTACTCGTACTGGAGCCAAAACCATGTAATTGCCATGCGGTACTATCGCCGTACCCGCCATTAAATATTTTATGTACTTCTTGGAATATCGAATACTCTAAGCTGGTTGGGTTAGCTGTTTGATAGCCATTAGCTGAGCGGTGAGCGCCAGCTATGGCAAAAGCATTTGCGTCAGAGCGCTCAAATACTCTCGCGCCTAACCTATGGGTATTGGTGTCATTCGACGGATGAGTCACTTCAATGGTGACATTAGAAGTGGACGCCTCATTAACAAAATATGAACCCCAGCCCTTTGATTGTTTACCGCCAATGAGTTGTTCAGCTACGCCCCAATAAACATCTTGGGTGGTACTATTGTTAAATTGTACTAAGTCATAACCTAAGTCATTAGCTTGAGTTTCAGCAACTGACCAGTTGTGATCATAAAGGCTTTTAGCCAACTGACTAAAGTTAGATCTTTGTTCGACTGTTGGCGTGACATAATCACCTGAATTTTTAGTAAATGCTTGGTTTTTTAATCCTGCGACGTAATCATAAAAACTGCCGTCTTTAATAATGGCTGATTGAGCCGGTAGCGTCGCTAGCGATAATAGTACTGAAAGGTATGCTTTATTCATGTTATTCCCTTATTATTTTTCTACGATAATGGCTTAATAAATAAACACAAACCAATAACTAATCATCGCAATGTCATAACCTTTGTTTATAGGTGGTCTTCTAATATCCTATTATTTTCATTAGGTTATAGATGGTGATGTTGATAATTATCTTTGATGATTACATTGATTGGGCAAGGGGGTTACTAATAGCTCTCACTAATATCCAATTACATTAGTCTTTGTGGAATTTAGGCTTTCTAATTTATTGAAATTGTGGAATATTAATCAACTATTATTAATCGTTGTGGGACGGACATTGGTAAGAAGTCTCCATAATCAGTTGTTAAGTGTAAAAGGGTTGTTATGTTTAAGCCTCGTCGTATGGAAGGTCCAGTTGACTGGTTAGAAGAAGCGGGTATTAAAATTTATACTCTTTCTGCCAGTAATAATTCAGTTGATCAAGCTAAATATTTACCTCGACTTAAAGAAATTAAAGTTTCTCGTGGTATTGACTGGATTAATATTCCAGCTTTCGCGCTTAGTAACATACAAGTGTTTAAAATCAATACTGTGGGCTGTTTGCTCGGCATTTATTCAACATAGGAGGTTTTGTGTTACGATTATTTAAGGCTTTAACTTGGGTTTCCCTCATAGTTCTATCTCATTCAACAGTTGCTAAAGAGTGTGGAGATACTTGTCAATTAGCGCAAGTGAAAGCATACTTTTCTGCGTTAGATAAGGTAGCTAAAAAAGGGTCAACCTCCGCAGATATAGATGCACTTCTTGCGCTAACACATGATGATGTTAAATATATTCATGTTGAGTATGAGGCAAATTTCACCAAAGGTGCCTGGCGTAAGGCTTTTCTTCGAAATCTTGAATTAGGTCGATACCAGAAAACGGACAAAAACCAAATTCGTATTTTAAATTCAATCGCAGGAAAAAATCATTTAGCCATTGAGTACTCACATGGAGTTATCCAAGAAAATGGTGAATGGATAAAAACGGACAAATACCTAGTAGTTTTTGGTTTTACAGATGGTAAATTATCTTTAATTAAAGAGTTATGGTAAAAATGCCTCATAAGGCAATAAGCAGAGCTAAAAACAGTTTGCCCGCTTCAGCTTTACTTAACCTTTTCGCAAACAATGAGCAGATTCGTAGTTGGGCAATAAATGTCTTGCTAATATGGCGTTTTTACTACACATGAGCATAAAATATTGAAAAAAATAATACTAACAAATAACCTCTATCAATATCAGTTCCCACCATTTGAAGGTCAATATTTTGGGTTTAATATATATACGTTAGTCAATGGCAGTGAAGCCTTATTAATTGATACCGCATTTGAAAAACATGCTAAAGCGGTATTAGATGATTTAGAAAAAGAGGGGGTGGAGATAAAACAAGTGGTATTTTCTCACTTTCATCCTGATCATATATCGGGTTTACCGGCTTTGAATTCACCAATATTACATGGAAATGGCCTATATCAAGAGTCATTGAATAAATATACTCCAATTGATAAACATCATTACTTTACTGATGTAAATATTCTATCTGAAATGTCGAAGCTAACATTTGGTCAGTTTACAATGCAGTTTAAGTTGATAAAAGGGCATGTTATTTGTGGCCTTTTTACCATTATAAATAATAAGTTTATTCATGTTGCGGACGATATTATGGCTTCAAATGAAGGGCTGCCATTATTACCATCGGTTCACATAAGTAATGTAAAAGAGCATATTAACTCTCTAGAACTCCTAAAAAACTATTCATCATGTACTTTACTCTTATCCCACGGGAATGCTTTAACGGGGGAGTCGACTATATTAAAAGCGATAGAATCTCGCCAACATTATTTGCAAGCCATTCTCAGCAATGATAAACCTATTTCTATCGAAAAAGCACTTGAGCATTGTGAATGCGACTTCCTTCATAAAGAATGGCATAGCTATGTATATGGCTAAAATATTGTAAAGTGGAACTCATAATAGTTTACTCAGTTTCGCTTCGCTACACGATTTGAGCAAGCTACTATCAGCCCCTTTAATGGGCGTTTTACCGAAGAGAATCTAATGCTATGCCTGAGCCTGATCCATTGAGAATCATGACATTTGCAACGCCTGAAGTTCTTAGCCAGTGGCTCAAGTCTAATTATGCTTGTGAAAGCGAGCTGTGGGTGAAGATATATAAGAAAAATACTGGAGTGCAAAGTGTTACTTGGAATGATGTCGTAATCGAAGCTCTCTGCTGGGGTTGGATCGACGGCATTAAAAAGTCAATTGATGAGCAAACTTACCTTCAGCGTATTACTCCCAGAAGAATGCGAAGCAACTGGTCTAAAAGAAACACAGAACATGCGGAACGTTTGATAAGAGAGGGTCGGATGATGGAATCAGGGCTTTTGCATATTAATGCTGCCAAAGCTGACGGTCGTTGGGAAAAGGCCTATGTGGTAAGTGAAATGGAAGTGCCCGCAGATTTCTTAGCTGCGCTAGAAAATCAGCCGGTAGTAAAGCAATTCTATGAAACGCTTAATAAATCGAGCCGTTATGTTATCGCTTACGGCTTAACTAGTGCAAAGAAACCTGAAACTCGACTTAGGCGCTTTACAAAATTCATGGACATGCTTGTTCTCGAAGAAAAGCCTAAATAACTGGCTTGGTTGAACACTAAGTTTTTTAAAACTACAAAAGTCGTGCCATCTACTCCTGCGTCAGTTTGTTTAGCCAACTCTATTCAGCCTCACAATGAGGCATAAATCTGGTGAATTGAATACTTGAGTTGCTATATGCCGGGTATTAACGCTGTAAATTTAATCATCTACATTACTCAGCACCATTTGGCGTAAGATTTCTGGCCATTCTATGACAATAAAGCTAAGTGTTATTATGAAGTGACTGAGTTATTCGATTGTTTTTATTATATATTCTATTTTACTGATCTAATATTTAAAATTTTTACATAAATTACTTGTACCAAACTGCAATGTTGGTATATTGTATACATAGTGCGTTTTTTGGTCGGAATAGAACCCAACATGTGCTGTTATAAATAATCATAAATATTAGTGTTATAAACAATGAATGATTAATAATTTACTTTAAATCACCTAATCGTAAGGAATTTTACAATGAATATACAGAGCCAACCTTTGATTACTGTCGAAGACGAATTAGTAAGTAAATTAGCCTCTTATGATAATAATGATGAAGCCATAAACGTTTGTGAAAATGATTCTGATGAGCAGTATTTTGTCTTGGGGTATAATTAGTAAAAAATTAAAATTCATCAAGATACGCAGTCATTACAAAACAGCTGATGAATGCCCATATTCTGATCGGTGTTCTTGCTGTTAAACGTCTAAATAATTGCCGCCTAAAAGCTTAATGCCGTTCACTTAAGGTGATCGGCATTTCTTTTTTTAATTGGATACTGATTCTTTGAGCACTTTAAAGCCCTTGGATATTGACGCTCCCGTCGACTGGGCAAAACAAACTGTTTAGCCGCTTTCGTTATATTCATCGTGTACTTAGGAATGTTTCCAGGCGTACAAAATGAGAGCTGGGTTAGTTCATGAATGATGTGCATTGACGCACCATGAAAACTCAATTGGTTTGGATGGACTCCGTCAAGTGATGTCGCCATTAAGACCATTTGATAACGTATCAGATTATAAGCCAATAAAATCCCCACAACTCCTGACGGATAAGCTCTGGCTGATTACTTCTCAGTGTAAATCGGTTATCTAACAACGATTGTTTCATCTCTCTAAAACCTAATTCTATTTCCCATCGGTGAGAATATAAGTCCACAATATCAGCAGATGGAAAACGCATAGGATTTGTCATCGATGTCAATATCTGTACCTCTTTTCCTTTTATCGTCTTTGTTAAAAGGCGAACATTCATTGTATTGGGCAAGTAGGGAAATTTCTTATGCGATTGGGGTGTTGTGGTTAATTTCATGAGTTTATCTTGTCGACCAAAGCTTTCGATAACGTCAAATTGAGTATTCTTTTTTAAGGGCATCAACCAATGTCGCATTTCGCCAGTATTTTGCCAACGATGCAATAAACCTAAAGAATAAAACTACGGTCAAACAAAGTCAGACTGTTATCTGGGGTGTTATCAATCAACCCCAAAGCGAGGTTCATTTCATTTACGTCGACACTATCAAATACACTGTTAGTTAATAAGTGGCTAGTTAACTCCATCTGACAAACCATGCGTACTGAGGGTAACTTGCCTTGCCATGCTGTGAGCTGGTTCTAGCAAAACACCTTACTATTTTCATCAGTATCAGGTGTTCGCCAAACAACACCATCTACACCAAGCAAGTTTAACCCACACCATTGACCATGATTAGCATTATGGTTCCACTGCTGTTGTGTTTGTTGAAAAACTGACTCTATTACTTTGCTACCTAATTTCTTTCGAGCTTGAGTGACGGCACTTCATGCGACATATGGCATACCATTTGGGAGGATTATATCTAACTGATTAAGCAACTGACGCATGGGGAATTTACGAAATAGCGCCATACCTATAACCGCCCAGACCATGTTTTCCATGGGAAGTTTGCGCTTTCTAATCGTAGCGATGCCATTTTCTTTAAGACCTGCACTAATTATTTCAGGGGAAAGTATTTCAGCGAGATTTTGAAATTCAGTGACATTATTTGAATTAACTAAAGAAAGAGCTGTAGAAAGTTGCATAAAAAAGATCCAGTGATATTAATCACTGGATTTTGATCTCATTAACAAATTAATCAAGACTTAAATTGCTTAACTGATCGGCATTAGCCTAAAAGCTAGCCTTTACGTTCCCATTTCATAGCTTTTTCCTCACACAAAATGTGATAAGAGTAATATCACCATTGTAAATGGCCAATAACAATTTTACTTTGGCTCTAAACAAATCAAAAGTATTTACGAATATTCAACGGTAATTAGAGGGAAAGGTTGGATTCATTAGATTTAATTCAGCCCGCGCTATCCGGCGTCATAATTAGCTAATTGCTGTTAGAGTTGGACAACAGGCATAATAAAAAAGGTCAGGTTATTGAAAATATCAATATTCCTGACCCTTAGCTCTTTTACTTACTTGTAATAAATAGACTTAATTAAAAGCTATAATTCATACCTAAATAATAATTACGGCCTAAGACTCCAAAGCCATTTACTGTACCCCCACTGGTTGCCCAATGATCTGTCCCCATTTCGTCAGTGATGTTATTAACACCTAGATAAACATTGAGTCCTTCGGTGAAATCATAAGCAGCACGTGCATTGTGGGTAATACGATCATCAATTTCTTGATCATCATAACGCTCCTCAGATGCCTCAATATCATAAAGCCCACCTTGCTTATACTTAGTTGTCCAACTAGCGCTAAAATTATCAATAGCGTATGTTCCCACTATTTGCCCTTGCCATTCTGGGTTACCTAATTCACCAGTAAAGTCGTCCTTGATATTCTCTTGTGAAGCAACATCATATTGTGTATACGAAGTTTCAAATTGACGAGTCGCTACTAGGGTAAAAGTGAAATTATCATAAATATATGAGCTTTCAATATCAAGACCAGTTCGACGCATTTGATCCGCATTTAAACTGCTTTCTTGTACCGAATCAACGAAACCATCGCCATCACGGTTAACTTGAGAACAAAAGTCATTGCCAATTGAGTTTGGTGCTAAATCGACACAGTTTGTCAGCATATCTTGACCATAATAACCGGAAATAGCATCTTCTAATTTAATATCGTAGTAATCTAGCGATAGTCTAAAGCCTTCAAAATAAGTAGGTTGAAAAACAAAACCAACCGTTAATGTTTCAGCTTTTTCTTCTTTTAGTTCCTCATTTCCTTGAGAAATAGTTTTGCCTCGTTGTGAAGTTAAATTAGAAGTAAAGTCAGCCGGAATACCTAAAAGCGCACAATTGTCGGCACGGCGACCATCATCAGGGCCACCATCTACTTCATCTTTGTCACAAGGGTCAGTCATAGTTTGGTAGCCGATTGACTGGCCAGCAAACATTTCCGTTAATTGTGGCGCTCGAACCGCTTGAGAAAAAGTAGAGCGGAAACGCCATGAATCATCAATGGTCCAGTTTATACCTAGTTTTGAACTGGTAAATGAAGCTGATTCAGTAGAATAATCAGCCGTTCTAACAGCCATTTCGATATCTAAATTTTTAATTAATGTTACATCACTAATTACTGGTACCAATACTTCAGCATATACTTCGCTAATTGTTCTATCAGCATCCATAGCTGTTTTGGTAGAAGAAAGCTTACCTGACTGCCATAACTCTGACGGGCTATATTTCAGTGATTCATTACGTACTTCAGCACCTAAAGCTAGTTGCACAGCGCCCGCTGGTAATTCAAAAACATCACCACCGATATTTGCTGTCAACGAGCGATTTTCGACATCAGTTGTCGTTAAATGTGAAGTTAAAACATAATCTAATAACGCTTGAGAAGGCCGTTCAAACGGACTAAATGCGGGACAACTATTATCAGCCTCACATGGTCCAATAGCGTTGTAATCACCATCTAACCTATCATTTCTTAAAGCATTATTGATGGTTAAATCTTGTGTAGATTTACCCACCGATAAACTAACATCCCAAAACCAATCGTCAAAAACTAAACCTGATATTGCTAAGTTACTTGATAAATATTCCCGTTCGTTGGTATGGTTTCTTGGTCCTGCTTCAAAAAAAGTATAATGTAATTGTACCCATTCTTGATTTGGGTTAACGGCATTGACACTATTTGGTACATCAAATGTTGCATTTAAATCATCATAAGAATACCAAGTCCTTTGAAAAGGAGGATCTATGGTATTACTTGACTCCGAATTTGCATAAGTAATATCAAAAGCTACATCAAAGTTATCAAATTCATAATTAAGAGATGAGAATACACTAATACGCTCAAATGGATCCTCTATCAGGCCCCAACTATCAAGAGGATAACCACTGCCATCACGTGATAGCCAACCATCATATTGATTGTTAGCAGGGACTCTTAAAGAAGGGTCGCCATTGGTCATGTCATACCAATCATAACCATTGTCAGCACCATTCC